>Ga0099364_10003373_pt1 | contig 24803 bp, 17 predicted proteins | sample TergutTh196P3_FD_73070 | JGI IMG/M metagenome (GOLD analysis project Ga0099364, IMG submission 73070) | Microcerotermes parvus P3 segment gut microbial communities from Pointe-Noire, Republic of the Congo - Th196 P3 | ecosystem: Host-associated > Arthropoda: Insects > Digestive system > Gut ...
CAGTCTGCTTAACATCAAAGATATGAGGTCACACCTCCGCTTCGCTACGCTGTCCGTTCGCTCTATCTCCGCTTTGCTACGCTGTCGATTTCACTAAGCCACTAAAGTGGCAAGTTCAAATCGCAATCGACTAAAGTCGCAAGGCGAAGTGGTCTTGTCTCAGAAGCCTAAGTGCTATCTCCGCCCTTTGGGCTACGCTGTCCACACCGCAGGTATCCATGCTCACTAAGGCGCTGAAGCGCCGAGTCGCAATGGTTCTCGCTAAGTGGCTAAAGCCACAAGTCGAGTCGCAAAGCGCCAAAACCCTAGGGCAGTAGAACGAAAGCAAAGCTTACCATTTCGCCTTATCGCTTTGCCTTTTGCTCTTGCTGCTTTAGCAGTTAAGCAAACGGACAGCGGAGCAACGAAGTTGCGGAGACCGTTCGTAGAACGGCGTGCAGAGCACGTAGCGAGTTGCGACTTCGACTAGGCACGTTCGTGCCGTAGCGAGAATCGACAGCGCAGTGAAACGGAGATAGAGCGAATGGACAGCGGAGCGAAGCGGAGATAGTGCTGCTTATCCCCCCACCTAAGAGGTGGGGGAGTTGCCATTCCGACTAGGTGCTTCAGCACCATAGCGAGGATGGACAGCGTAACCCCAAGGGCGAAGATAGCAGACACTTGCTTGGTTAAAACTTCAAAAGCATATTGATATGCTTTATCCCATCCTCATAGAAAGGTTCGGAATCTGCTACAAAGCCAAACGAAGCATAAAATTCTTTAAGATAATACTGTGCTTCAATTTTGACGGCGGACTTACCAACTTTCTGTAAGTAATCTAAAACTTCTGTCAGTAACTGACGTCCTAAATGCTGATGGCGAAACTCTGGATGGACAAGAACGCGTCCAATAGATACCTCTGCAAATGAAACACCTTCGGGCAACAAACGACAAAGTGCTAAAATTTCCCCTGCTTCATTTTCAAGCCACAAATGTTTTGCAACTTGGTCTTTTCCATCAAGCTCCTGATAAGGACAATTTTGTTCAACCACAAAAACGGCCGTTCGCAGACTCAACAATTGATAAAGCTCTGTCGTTGACAATTCATCAAAAGTTTTTATTTTCCATTCCATCATTCTCCTCCAATTCTGTCAGTACTGACAGCGTGCTAAAAACTTATACTGAGCTAATCCGTGGTAAAAACTGATAACAGATTGACGTTGCTTTCTAACTTTATGGCGCAAATTCGGCGCATAACTGCAACATTGCCTTGCGTTTAGATAAATATCACTTTTTGAAAGTTATCTGGTATTATAGCCAAGCTACTCTAAAATCGAACCAATCTTCCTCAAATTTTCCGCCGGTATTTCGTTGTCGCCTTTGACTTGCGCCAGCAAGCCTGCGTCCTTCCGCCTCAGTCTGACGAATGTAAGATGTGAGGTGCGCTTGGTCAGAAACGTAGAAAATTGCCACTCGACTTGCGACTTCAGTCGCTCAGCGAGAGTGGACAGTGGAGCAGCTTGCTGCGTAGATAGGAAATTGAGGTTCTGTCCGTAGGACAGGTTCCAAGTTGCCATTTCGCCTAGCGAGTTTACTCGCATAGAGCAAACGGACAGCGGAGCATCTATTTTCCTAGCTTCTAGCGCACCGAACTCAATTAATTTTTGAGCAATTTTGGTCGGATTTAGAGTGGCTTAGCTATAGTTCTTACCATCCAACTGATTCCCGTCCAAATCCGTCAGAAAATTTGCTTTTTGCATTTCCTTCAAAAAATCTGAATGAATCGCCAATTTTTCATCATTATGCAAAGTAATACTCAAACTTGACCCTGTTGAGTATTCGCGCTCTACCCGAATTCCTGAAATATCAAACTGCTGCCATATTCGTTTTGAATCTTGACGATAATAAACCAAATTTTTTGTAATTGGCAGATTCAATTTTCTACGAAGTGTGTCAGTGATTTCATCTGAAATATCACCAAATAAATCCATTTGCTCAGGTTCTGTCAGCGTACTGACAGGTTTAGGTTGTTCAATTTCTTGAAGATATTGATACAATCTTGCTGTCACTAAACAATCGTTTAAAGCATCGTGCGAACGTAAATCATTCATTTCTAAAAAGTCTTTAAAACTTTCCAGAGCATAACTTTTCATCTTAAGAAGTCGCTTGCTCTCAGCTAAAGTATCATAAACTCGAAATGCTTCAACATCAGTAATTGCGCAGTCAATAATCGCTTGATAGAGAAAGCTGATATCAAAAGGAGCGTTGTGTGCTACCAGTAGATGACCTTTGATGAAATCTAAAAACTCCGGCAAAACCTGTTCAATCACTGGTTGGCTCAACAAATCTGCTGGTCTGATTCCTGTCAGTTGTGTAATCTCTGACGATACATAAGAACGCTGATTTTTAACCAATTGATTGAAACGAGCTAACTCAACGTCATTTTCATCATATTTTACTGCGCCAATTTGAATAATCTCATTTTTTTGAGCAGAGAAACCCGTCGTTTCAAAGTCAAAAACAACATATTTTTCAGACATTTTTCTCCTTTAACTTAGCAAGTGCGTGCTTTCGTTCTACTAATGGGGGAGAAAGAAACCCCCACCAATGAAGTAATCACTTCAATTATTTTTTTACTTTTCTGTCAGTGCTGACAAAAATCTATCAGTGTTTCTTATCTGAAAGCTCCTATTTTTTGATTGAGCGCAAGCTCCAAAGCGGGTAGATTTACCTTGCAATCGTTCAATTTTTCAAGCGCCAGCACCGTGATAGGAATCACATAGTTTTTGTGTACTCTAAAATGTCGTCCCTGATAAGCTTCCAAATTTTTGATTTGAACCGTAAACACTGGACTTCTTGTACTTACAAGATTGAACATTTGAATATCCTTGTAAAAGACTGCAATCTGTTCACTTGAAAATAGTCCTCTTATGTCATAAATCAGCCGATCATCAAGCAAAGTAAGACAACTTTTATCAAAACAAGTGCGTGCTAATACTCCGACCTCTTAGGTCGGAGATAAAGCAGCACTAAGCTTTGAATTTCGTCCGACTAAATTCAGTGGCGAGTTGAAACTCCCACTGAATAAGTCTTGACTTCATCTTTTACGGCACGATAAAGCAGCCCGTAATAACCGATGCCGAGCAAACAAACAAGCCAAGAAAGAATCAAAAGCGGCAAATGATTTCTAAAAAACAAAGATAATCCAATCGCCAATACAAAAATCCACAAACTCCGCCAGAAAGTCATGATTGAATAATTAATCGTATAAGGAAAAGTAATTTCGTCTTTTTCCATCAGTTGTTTCACTTTCTTAGTTGCTGCACAACGCATTTTCTTGACCCAAAATAAGTCTGTCAGTGCTGACAGAAAGTCATCCGTGCTGATGACAGCTAAAAAATTCCCTTAAAACACTGTTTCTTCTTCCATAGTAAATTTAACATTGTTTTCAATCCATTTTCTACGTGGCTCGACTTTGTCACCCATCAAAACAGACACACGTTTCTCCGCTTGAGCCGCATCATCAATTGTCACTTGAATCAATGTTCTTGTATCAGGATTCATTGTCGTTTCCCAAAGCTGGTCTGCGTTCATTTCGCCCAACCCTTTATAACGCTGTAAGTTCGCGCCACGACCAAATTTAGCTCGAAGTTCTGCGAGTTCTCCATCTGTCCATGCATACTCTATTTTCTCTTTTTTACCTTTCCCCTCACTCATTTTATAAAGTGGTGGAAGCGCAATATACACATGACCATTCTCCACCAAAGGTTTCATATAACGATAAAAGAAAGTCAATAGAAGTGTCTGAATATGAGCGCCATCAGTGTCCGCATCGGTCATAATAATAATTTTATCGTAGTTTCGGTCTTCAAGCTGAAAATCAGCACCAACACCTGCTCCAATAGTGTAAATCATCGTATTGATTTCCTCATTTTTGAGAATATCTTGCATTTTGGCCTTTTCAGTATTGATGACTTTACCACGCAAAGGTAAAATAGCTTGGAATTTACGGTCACGTCCCTGTTTGGCAGAACCACCAGCCGAATCTCCTTCGACAAGATAAAGTTCATTTTTATTAGGATTCTTCGTTTGAGCAGGTGTTAATTTCCCAGAAAGTAATCCCTTGTCTTTCTTCGTTTTCTTACCATTTCTTGAATCTTCGCGCGCTTTTCTGGCAGCTTCACGCGCTTCGCGCGCCTTAATCGCTTTACGAATCAGATTTTGAGCTAACTCTCCATTTTCCATCAGATAAAAGCTCAATTTTTCCGCCACAATACTATCCACAATGGGACGCGCTAAAGGCGATCCTAGTTTATCTTTGGTTTGTCCTTCAAACTGCAAATGCTCCTCTGGCACCAAAATAGACAAAACAGCCGTCAGTCCTTCACGATAATCTGAACCTTCAAGATTTTTGTCTTTCTCTTTTAGTAGATTCGTTTTTCTTGCATAGTCATTCATCGCTTTGGTTATCGCCGTTTTCAATCCCGACTCATGTGTTCCACCATCTTTCGTACGAACGTTATTAACAAACGATAAAATGTTTTCTGAGTATCCATCATTGTATTGCATAGCAACTTCAACCTGAAACTCATCTTGTTCTCCCGCAAAATAAAGTACAGGAGTCAGCGAATCCTTGTCTTCATTAAGGTAGGAAACAAAATCCTGTACCCCATTTTCATAATGAAACTCTGCTGATTCACCTGAACGCTTATCTTCAAGCGAAATCGTCACATCTTTCAACAAAAATGCTGATTCGTTTAATCTTTCCGAAATAATGCTATATTTGAATTCCGTTGTCGAAAAAATCGTTGAATCCGGCATAAATGTAACTTTTGTTCCCGTCTTTGACTTTGGAGCCTTACCTACTTTTTCCAATGTCGTAGCTGGGTGACCTCCATTTTCAAAACGTTGACGATAGACTACACCATCACGTGTAATCTCCACTTCAAGCCAGCTGGACAAGGCATTAACCACACTAGAGCCGACTCCGTGCAGACCACCAGAGGTTTTATAACCTCCTTGCCCAAACTTGCCCCCTGCATGAAGAATTGTAAAAATAACTTCAACTGTAGGTATTCCCATGGCGTGCATCCCAACTGGCATTCCACGTCCTTCATCCTCAACAGTCATCGAACCATCTTTGTTAATGATGACAGAAATTTTATTACCAAATCCTGAAAGCGCCTCATCGACTGCATTATCTACAATTTCCCAAACCATGTGATGCAGTCCTGTACCATCAGTCGATCCAATATACATCCCTGGTCTTTTCCTTACCGCATCAAGTCCTTCTAAAACTTGAATTGCATCATCACCGTAATGATTAATATCTACAGTCATTCTTTCCTCTTATCCTTATCACATTTTTATCAATATTTTTGTTTATTTTATTGACTTTCAAAAGTCATTTTATTTTTCTATCACTTTTATAAATCCTATGTTGTTAACCAGCTTTTTAGTGCAATATCAGCAACATAACACACTTCGTACGTCATTCTTCAAAAGTCAATATATTTACAAGTTCAGAAAAATATTTACCTTGATTATTGTACCTTGTTCAGAAAGCTTTGTCAAAAGCCTATTATCAATTAATCCACATCTCTCCATTTTATATTATATCGAACTCAGTCAATAAACGCTCCATTTTATCAAACAATATGAGAAACTCTAAAAATTGAATTACACAAAGTTGCAATATGAAATACATAAAATCGCAGTAAAAGCTTCGTTCTTAATAGCAGCATTGTCATTATTCTTTACCAAAAATATGATATAATTATACAGTTAAAAGAGTTAGTATCTGATTTGAAATCAATCATACATTTTAAACGAAATAAACTTCGGAGAACTTATGCTTATTTTTATTCTTCTCATTGTCAGTTATCTTTTGGGAGCTATTCCTGCTGGTCTATGGGTCGGAAAGATTTTCTTTAAAAAAAATCTCCACGACTACGGTTCTGGAAATACAGGAACAACTAATACTTTTCGGATATTAGGCATTAAAGCTGGAATTGCAGTCTTTATGTTCGATTTACTCAAAGGTACTTTAGCCACTTTATTACCATTATTCTTTCATGTTCACGGCATATCCCCTCTAATTTTTGGACTTATCGCTGTTTTAGGACACACTTTTTCTATCTTTGACCACTTCAAAGGCGGAAAGGCTGTTGCAACTTCTGGAGGTGTTGTTCTCGGGTTTAGCCCGCTATTTCTTCTCTATCTCCTCCTTGTTTTTCTTATTGTTCTCTTCTTATTTAGTATGATTAGTCTATCAAGCATTGCAGCAGCGATTGCAGCAATTATTGGTATCCTCATTTTTCCTAGTATTAGTTTTATTCTGCCAAATTATGATTTGTTATTTTCAATAATAATTTTTGTCCTCGCAATAATAATTATTGTTAGGCATAAATCTAATATAAAGCGAATTAAAAATCATACAGAATCCCTTGTCCCCTTTGGTTTTAACTTATCCAAGCAAATAAAAAAATAGGACTATATCTTGTGTCCATCTAATATTTTTTACATAATTCAACACAATATCTAGTAGTAATCATTTGACTAGATATTTTTTTTACGCTAAAATAAGACTATAAAAAATAACGAGAAAAGTAAAATAACTTTTACTCACATAAATGGGGGACTATAATGGTTACAGTATATTCAAAAAATAACTGCATGCAATGCAAAATGGTCAAAAAATGGCTTGGAGAACACGACGTTTCTTTCAACGAAATAAATATTGATGAACAGCCTGAATTTGTAGAAAAAGTTATTGAAATGGGTTTTCGTGCCGCACCTGTTATCACCAAAGGTGAATTAGCTTTCTCAGGATTTCGTCCATCAGAATTAGCAAAGTTGGCTTAATATGAAACTTGTTTACTTCAGCTTGACGGGTCAAACCCGTCGCTTCGTGAACAAAACGGACTTACCTCACGAAGAAATATTGGCAGATAGTGACTTAGAAATGAATGAAGATTTTATTCTTATCACACCAAGTTATGCCGAAGAATCACCGACTGTATCAAAATCAATTGAAGTCATGGAGCCAGTATTTGATTTCATGGCCTACAATGATAATTATAAATTCTGCCGTGGAATCATCGGTACAGGCAATCGTAATTTTGCTGGAATTTATATTTTTACTGCAAAGGAAATTTCTGCCAAGTATCAAATTCCTATTTTGTACGATTTTGAGTTCAACGGAACGCCTTCTGATGTTGAAATGGTTGAAAAATTAGCTAAAAAACTTGATCAAGGAGCAAGTGTTACTTACAAAAAGCCCTTTTGATTACCTTTATTCTTCCGCTTCACATTCGTGAAGCTCCTTTAATTTTTATCTAAAACTTACAAGTCTTTTATTATGTAATTAATTTTATAATTCAATGAGTTTGTTTTTTATTTTAAAGGAAAGCGCTTCCTGATACAGCGGTTAATTCGTTGTTACGCAACTTCAGCCCCATTGGGATTGCTTCACAATCGCCTTTTGCAAACTAACTAATAAAATATATTATTTTAAAGTTAGTTTAGTAAATAACTCACTTCTATAGTTAATCCGTTGTAAAAATCCACAATGAACTAATGTCATGGTCTAACTTCATGGCGCAAAAATGGCGTTATGACATGCCAATTACAATCACCATTAATAAAATTCGATTGAATTTTAAGGTGGAACTAGTGTATTAAAAGGAGTAATATGTCTCTTAAAAATCTCAAAGATGTTACTTATTTCAAGCTCAATAATGAAATCAATATTCCTGTTAATGGTGCGATTCCATTAGCAAAAGATAAAGAAGCGATTGCTGCTTTCTTCAAAGAAAACGTTGAGCCCAATCGCTTTATTGCCGAAACTTACACGGATAAGCTCAACTGGCTTGTCCAAGAAGAATATCTAGAATCTGATTTTTTATCAAAATATGATTCAACATTTATTACAACACTTCGAAAAGAATTGACTGATTTTGGTTTCCATTTTGATTCGTTCATGGCAGCATATAAATTCTATAACCAATATGCTATGAAAAATAATGATGGTTCCCTTTATCTTGAAGACTTTGAAGACCGTGTATTGATGAATGCCCTTTACATGGGAGCTGGTGATGAAAGTTTAGCACGAAATCTCGCCTTCTCAATGATTAATCGGAGATACCAACCAGCTACACCAACATTTCTTAATGCTGGTCGCAAACGTCGCGGAGAGTTTGTTTCTTGCTTCTTATTGCAATTGACAGACGATATGAATTCTATCGGACGAACGATTAATTCTGCCTTACAACTTTCTAAAAATGGTGGTGGTGTTGGTCTTAATTTGACGAATCTACGTGCTGCTGGTGCCCCAATCAAGGGATATGATGGTGTTGCAGCAGGTGTTGTGCCTGTCATGAAACTTTTTGAAGATTCTTTCTCATATGCTAACCAATTGGGACAACGTCAAGGTGCAGGAGTCGTTTATCTTTCCATCTTTCACCCAGATATTATGGAATTCCTTTCAACCAAAAAAGAGAACGCTGACGAAAAAATCCGTGTAAAAACTCTATCTTTGGGTGTAACTGTTCCTGATAAATTTTATGAATTAGTCAAAAAAGGTGAAACAATGTATCTTTTCGAACCTTATTTTGTCGAAAAATATTTTGGTAAACCTTTCGCTGAAGTTGACATCACTGCGGAATATAACAATATGGTTGCAAATCCAGAAATTCGTAAAACACCGATAAGTGCGCGTGAGCTTGAACAAGAACTTTCTAAACTTCAACAAGAATCTGGCTATCCTTATATCGTCAATGTTGATACTGTTAATCGGGCTAACCCTGTTGATGGTGTGATTTCAATGTCAAATCTTTGTTCTGAAATTCTCCAAGTGCAAACTGCATCAGTTTTGAACGATGACCAAACTTACAAGGTCGTGGGAACAGATGTTGCCTGCAACTTAGGTTCTACGAATATTATCAATATGATGACCTCAGGTAAAGAGTTTGGAACTTCTGTCGAGGCGATGGTTCGTGCTTTGACTTATATTTCTGAAACAACAAATTTAGATACTGTTCCTACTGTTCGTAAAGGGAACGATGAGATGCACGCAATTGGGCTGGGAGCAATGGGATTGCATAGTTTCCTTGCTGGTCAGCATATTCATTATGATAGCAAAGAGGCTGTTGAATTTACGAGTGTCTATTTCATGTTGATTAATTATTACACACTGCTTGCTTCAAATAAACTTGCTGTTGAAAAAGGAACTTCTTTCAAGACTTTTGAAAAATCTGCTTATGCTGACGGAAGCTATTTTGACAAGTATCTAAACCATGATTTCTTTGGTGTGGTCAGTGCTAAAGTTCAGGCATTGTTTGATGGTATCGAAGTTCCTTCACTTGAAGATTGGTCAGCATTAAAAGATGCAGTCATGACTTCAGGATTATACAATTCTTACCGCATGGCAGTGGCGCCAAATGGCTCAATTTCTTATATTAATGACTGTTCTTCTTCCATTCATCCAATTGTAAATCGAATTGAAGAGCGTCAAGAAAAGAAAGTAGGTAAGATTTATTATCCAGCCGCTGGACTTTCAACAGATACGATTCCATTTTATAAGTCTGCTTATGATACTGATATGCGTGCTGTCATTGATGTTTATGCTGCAGCAACTGAACACGTTGACCAAGGGTTGTCACTAACACTATTTATGCGTTCAACATTGCCAGAAGGACTCTATGAATGGAAATCTACGACAAGCAAGATGACCACCCGAGATCTTAGCATTTTGCGAAATTATGCTTACAAAAAGGGAATAAAAACAATTTATTACATTCGTACTTTCACAGATGATGAAGAGGAAGTCGGAGCAAACCAATGTGAAAGCTGTGTCATATAAAATAAGTTCTGTCAGTAAATATTTACTGACAAAACTTAAATCTTTTACTGACAGAATTAGCATCTAGCCAAGTAAGTGTTGCTTATCCTTCTACTCATGATAGGTAAGAGATAAACGTACACTTGCTTTGATAAAAATTACTGACAGAATCCTGTCAGTGAACAAAAGAGAAAGGAACTAAGTTCGCAAACTCGCTCAAAGGAATAATCATGGCATCGTCTTTGTGCCATGAAGTTAGACTACAACGAAGTAGCTATAGTAACTGTAATTGCTGTATCTTTATCACCAATTAACAAAAATCCTATGAGAAAGAGTAACCTGAATCGTTAGAAATCAGGTTGTACTCTGAAGTTCAAAATATCATGTAAAATTTTTTAACTTCAGAAAAGTCGAACTTACATTTTCATTATGTCTGAAACTGAAAATCTTATTGTACCTACTTATTACAGTGCAATTGACTGGAATTCCATTGAGGATTCTATTGACAAATATACTTGGGAAAAACTGACAAGCCAATTTTGGTTGGACACACGCGTTCCTGTTTCCAATGACTTAGATGACTGGCGTAAACTTCCTCAGGTTGAACGTGATACATTTGCAAAAGCTTTTGCTGGACTTACTCTACTAGACACTTTACAGTCTGTAGATGGTGCCGAAGTCCTCAAGCATGACTCACGCACACCACAGGAAATTGCTTGTTTCAATAATATCCAATTTATGGAGTCTGTCCATGCAAAATCCTACTCAACCATTTTTTCAACCTTAAACACCAAAAAAGAAATCACTGAATTGTTTGATTGGGTTGATACAAATGTTTATATGCAAAAAAAAGCTGAAATCATCAATGGTATTTATGAAAATGGTACTCCTCTCCAAAAGAAAGTAGCCTCTGTATTTCTCGAAACTTGCCTCTTCTACTCTGGTTTCTATACACCATTACGCTATTTAGGTAACAATAAAATGATAAATTCTGCGGAAATTATCAAATTGATTATTCGTGACGAGAGTGTTCACGGAACTTATATCGGTTATAAGTTCCAACTCGGCTTTAACGAACTTTCAGAAGAAGAACAAAGTGAGTTTCGTGAGTGGATGTACGAACTCCTCTATCAACTCTATGAAAATGAAGAAAAATACTCTGCTCTTCTCTACGACAAGATTGGATGGACTGATGAAGTTTTAACTTTTGTTCGCTACAACGCAAACAAAGCTCTGATGAATCTCGGTCAAGACCCTCTATTTCCAGATACTGCAGCAGATGTCAACCCAGTAGTAATGAATGGCATTTCAACTACTTCATCAAACCATGATTTCTTCTCACAAGTCGGTAATTCTTATCTTCTTGGTGAAGTCGAAGCCATGTCTGACGATGATTACAATATCTAAAAGATCCTCATAATAATATAAAAAAACTTACCCTAGAGTAAGTTTTTTATATTATCATCTTCTTCAATCTTTTTTCATTTTTGTTCGCTCAGGACTTACCCATGTCCCTGAAGCTTCACCTTTAACGACTCCTTGAATCGCTGCTTTAAAGCTAGTAATAACTGTAATAGGTCCAACGATCCAATACCATAACAAGTAAAGTGGAGAAAAAATAATATATTTCATCTTAGATTCATGGCTTTCCAAAGCAAGTGAAGAAAAAAGTTGAAAAAAACCAACAACACTGACATAAGAGTAAAAAATAAAAAATCGTTCCAAATGAATATTCAAATCCAAATAATTATTTGTTAAAATATCAATAATAAATTGTCCTATCATAATAATCGTCCCTATAACATAGTAAAAAGCCCAGACAATACTCAGAGTCTGATCAATAAGAAGGACAACCTTAGGCAAATAATGCAACGGATGTTTAAAAATACGTCCAAAATTAGTAAACCATGACTCTGTTCCACCCTTAGCCCATCTTTTACGCTGTTTATACAATGCATCAAACGTATTCGGAACATTCATATAAGCAATAATATCTGGAGTATAAACTGCCTGCCACCCATGAAATTGTTGGTCCCAAGCAATGGAAATATCCTCAGTCGCTCTATCCTGCCTAAAAATTCCTACATCAAACAAAGCTTTCTTACGATACATGGTATTTGCTCCACTGTAAGCATAAATTGCCCCTAAAACTCCCATCTGTGTTCGTTTGATAATTCCAGCAATACTTGAAAACTCCACAGTTTGTGATTTTTCAACTAAAAGAGAGCGATTTTGAACCGTCATATTGACTGTGACAGCCCCAGTATTTTGAAACTTATCTCCAATAAAATAATTCATATACCGCCAAAGCGCATCACGTTCTGGCATAATGTCCGCATCATTGCTTAAAATAAATTCCCCCTTAGCAAATGAAATACCAATATTAAAAGCGTGTGCCTTTCCCTTATTTGCAGTAATTCGAACAACACGAAGTCTAGGATATTTGAGCATTAATCTTTGCAATATATTTGGTGTCAAATCTGTTGAGCCATCATCACAAACTAAAACCTCAAAATTATGATAATCTAATTCAGTAAATAGATATTCAATTGTATCTTCAATCACTAATTCCTCATTATGTGCTGGAATCATAATCGTAATCATTGGCTCAGCTTCAATAGCAACTCTTTGAAATGTTTTAAGCCTCCCTTTATATAAAAAACGATAAAAAATTCCTCCAACAGTCCAAGCAAGTGCTCCAATCATCGGATAGTAAAATAATACTGAAGATAGGAATCCAAATATATTTGACAAATTAAATCAGCATCCTTTTTTCTTAAATTCGTCTTCTATCAAGTGATCTGGGAGATTTTGTTCTGATGCAACGATGTAATATTGTATGCTTTCACGAAATTCTTGTTTCCCAAAACGTGCTGTATAAATCTCATTCAACACTTTTGTACGATTTTCAGCCTGAAACTCGTTATACAATTTTTTCTTAGCAAAGACATGCTCTTCCATATAATTATTATGAATAAGAAACATTGTACTAATAAGAATAACTCCAATCCCACCTTTGAGCAGTACGGAAAATACAATGTGTTCAAATACACGTCCTTCCGCAAAACTCCAATGAAAAATAAAATCCCAAAAAGGCTTAGAAGTAGAGGAATTTACTGCAACCAAGATAGGATAAATCAATATTATCCATGAAAAAAGAGCAGCCAGACTTTGTCGAATTTTCAAACTCCAGTTTCCTTTCTCAAAATACCTATCTTCAATCAATTCCATATTTAATATATCTTTTTTTGATTTATTTAGCATATTATAATTAACTTTCACTACACTTTTTATTCTACGACACTAGATCAATACCTATTTTTATTATTTTACAAAATAGTATTTTACAAATCTATTATACTTTTTTTGAAATCATTTTGCAATATTATAGCAAATAACATAATGTAAATACGGCATTTTAGACACAAAAAAACAGATAAGTCATTTGACTTTCTGTTTTCTTTATTTTTATTAGATTTTAAGGAAACGTCTCATTGACAAGAGCGCTCCGAATGACCCAATGAGTACGCCAATGACAACCATAATACCAACAATTTGTGGGATAAAAGTTGATGGTGGAAGCATTGACAAATCTTGTGTTTTAAGACTCGGCGTGAAACTCACAAATGCGAGTCTATAAAGCCAAATAATTAAAACACTTGGTACGATTGAACCGAGTAACCCAACCCATGCTCCTTCTAAAAAGAAAGGCCAGCGAATATAGCCGTTTTTAGCTCCCACTAAACGCATAATCTGAATTTCTCTTTGACGCGACATAATCGTAATTCGAATCGTATTCGATATCAGGAATACAGCAACAAATAGCAAAAGCCCAGCAGCTGCAAGTCCCCAAGTCCGAACGACTCCAGCAATGTCAAAAATACGATTTGTATTTGCACCACCGTAGGTTGCTTTTTCAATTCCTGAAATCTTCGATATCGCTGCTGTCACAGATTTTACATGTGCAGGCTTATCTGCTTCAACAATATAAGCATCATACAATGGATTGGCATCACCTTGGAAAAGATTCCAGGTTTTACCGAGCGTCGCAGTAAGTTGTTTTAACTGCTCTTCTTTACTTGAAAAAGTAATTTTTTTAACATTTGGTACTTCTTTAATTGCGTTGTAAACCTTTAAATAAGCAGGATTTTCAATCATTTTCCCTTTATCTTTAGGGTCCTGAATCTTGGCTTCTTGGTCATGAACATCCAATTTCATATAAGCTACAACACGAACATTATTTTCAATATCCGAAGCTAATTTCGTTGTGTTCATAATCAATGAGAGGAAAAGTCCAACTAAAACAAGCGTAATCATAACTGATGATACCGCTGCAACGGTCATCCAACCATTACGCTTTAAATTTTTTAATGACTCACCAAGGTGCTTGAAGAAATTTCTAATCATCGTAGCCGTAAACTCCTTCCTCTTGGTCACGGACAATACGTCCGTTTTCAATCGCAATAACACGGTGTTTCAATGTATTAACGATTTGGCTATTGTGAGTTGCCATCAAAATGGTTGTCCCTTGAAGATTAATTTTTTCAAGCAAATTCATAATTTCCCAAGAATTTTCTGGGTCTAAGTTCCCCGTTGGTTCATCGGCAATCAATACTTTTGGTGCGTTAGCAATTGACCTTGCAATCGCAACACGTTGCTGTTCCCCACCAGAAAGTTCATTTGGAAATGAACGAATCTTATGTTTCAGTCCAACAAGATCAAGCACTTCATTGACACGTTTCTTGATTTCACGCGGACGTTTTCCGATAACTTCCATCGCATAGGCGATATTTTCATAAACAGTTTTCTTAGGCAAAAGTTTATAGTCTTGGAATACAACACCAACAGAACGACGCAACATTGGCACATCACGACGTCTTAATTTTGCTAAATCATATTGCGCAACTTTTCCAGAACCTCGGTCAATCTTCAACTCACGATAGAGGAGTTTGATAAATGTAGATTTCCCAGCTCCCGATGGTCCAACAATATAGGTAAATTCTCCTGGCTCGATTTCGAGAGAGATATTACGCAAAGCTGTTGTCCCATTAGAATATTTCTTGGAAACATTACTTAGTTTTATAATACTCATAGTACCTTTCCTGTATAAGATTTGATTGATTAGTTACCATCTCGTAAGAAAAATGCTTATCTTGCGATGCTATCAGTAACTGACAAACAAAAATATATTTTAATCACTATGGACGTTCTAATTATATCAAATAAAGAACGCTTTTGGTAGCTCTTTTTTTATCTAAAATTTACTTTGATAACAAAAAAGTTACTGACAGATTTCTGTCAGCACTTACAGAGCATTGTTCACTTTCATAAGTTCCATCTCAAGTATGCATTGATGAAACCATCAATATCTCCATCCATAACATTTGCAATTTGCCCTGTTTCATAACCTGTGCGAGTATCTTTGACTAATTGATAAGGCATGAAAACGTAAGAACGGATTTGACTTCCCCAAGAAATCTCAGACTGATCACCACGAAGTTCATCAACCTCTGCTTGTTTTTTCTCCATTTCCATTTGATACAATTTTGATTTCAACATTGCCATTGCTTTATCTCGGTTACCATACTGCGTCCGGTCCATTGTAGATTGGACGACAATACCTGTTGGAATATGGGTTAAACGCACTCCTGTGCTGACCTTGTTGACATTTTGTCCACCAGCTCCACCAGAGCGGAAAGTATCCATCTTAATATCTGCATCGCGAACATCTACCTCAATCGTATCATCCAATTCTGGCATAACATCCACTGAAGTAAAGGAAGTATGGCGACGATTTGCCGAATCAAATGGAGAAATACGTACTAAACGATGCACACCTTTTTCACCTCGTAAAAATCCATAAGCATTACGCCCTACAAACCGAATCGTTACAGACTTCAAACCAGCGACATCACCATCTTGGTAGTCCAAAATTTCAACCTTAAAACCATGTGCTTCACCCCAACGCGTATACATCCGCATCAACATTGAACCCCAGTCTTGTGACTCAGTTCCACCAGATCCTGGGTGAATTTCAAGTACAGCATTCATGTGGTCATAGGGCTGGTTCAACATGATTTCTAACTCATAAGACTCTATTTTTTGACCTAATGCTATCGTCAGCTCTTCAAGTTCGACTTGCATTTCTTCATCAGCTTCTTCTTGTAGCATCTCCAGCATCATCTGAGCTTCTTCGAGCATGCTATTCATCGCCATGAAGTTATCATATTTTGCCTTTAGACCATTTGACTCATCAATTACTTTTTGCGCAGCCGCTTGGTCATTCCAAAAATCTGGCTGTGCCATATCATTGTCTAAAAGAGCTATTTCTTCTTCGAGGCGTTCAAGGTCCAATGAGCTTCTAAAATCCTCTATTTTCTCATTGTATCCTTCTAGTAAATTTCTAATTTCAGATAGTTCCATAACCTTTATTTTATCACATTTTTAGACAAATTAACATTTCTGTCAAGAAAAATGCTATCTTCGATTAAATAATCGTTTAAAAAAACTCACTCTCTTTGCCGCATACACTTCTTTTTGCACTTCTACTGAACGTTTCTCCGCTTCTTTTACAAAATACGTTTGAGGGCTCAATTCGCCATGAATCAAGTGAATCTGATAAAGCTCATTTGAATGTAAAAAGAAAGTTTTTTTATCATACTTGGTAAATGCTTGGATAATTTCACGCGCTTGATTTACGACTTGCTTGTCATACAAACGCGTTGCAATCTCGATACGGTTATCCATATTACGTGTCATCGTATCAGCTGACGAAATCCATATCTCCTGATGTTTTCCGCTCCCAAAAGCATAAATCCGACTATGCTCTAAAAATCTTCCAACAATTGACCTTACCTCTATTGTTTCACTCTGCTCTTTATTTCCCACTTTCAAAACGCAAGCCCCACGAACAATAAGCTGAATTTTTACTCCCTTTTGTGAAGCCTCATAAAGTTTATCAATAATCAGCTTACTCGTAAGTGCATTAACCTTCAGAAAAATATAGCCATCCTGATGTGTCATTTGTCGCTCAATTTGTTCATCAATCTTTTTCACAATCATCATACTGATACCAAAAGGAGAAAAGACAATTCGCTCATAATTTGGTAATTCAGAATAACCTGCAACAAAATTAAAGAAACTCACTAAATCACGACCATAGGCGGGATTGGCAGACAGTAAACTAATATCTGTATACATTTTTGAAGTGCTCTCATTATAGTTTCCTGTTCCGAGGTGAACATAAGATTTTGTTTCCTCACCAACTTTCTTTACAACAAGTAAAGCTTTTGAATGTGTTTTTAAATCTGGCACCCCATAAATGACATAAACACCTGCATCTTCAAGTACTTTTACCCACTTCAGATTATTTTCTTCATCAAATCTTGCCTTTAATTCTACAACTGCTGTAACCTGTTTACCAGCCTTACTCGCGGCACATAATGCCTCAATAACACGCGAATCCTCGGCAACACGGTACAATGTTTGCTTAATCGTAATAGTATCTGGACTTTTAGCAGCTGCAGATAAGAAATTAAGCACAGGTTGATAAGAATCATAAGGATGATGAAGCAAAATATCTCCCGAATCAATTGTAGAGAAAATATTGCTTTCTGACCAATCATCTGACTGATTAGGAACAAATGGGCTAAATAACCATTCCGAATGTTGTACTTTTACTTGTGAAATAAATCCAAAAAGTATTGTCAAATCTAATGGGCCTTTAATAAAATAAAAGTCTCTTTTTTTCAAACAAAGTTCATGCTCAAATTTTTCTAAGTCATGTTTAAATTCATCAAAGTTACCATCACGAATAGAAATTTCAATTCGTGATGGTAATCCACGTCTCCGTTCTATCAGATAATCTTCAATTTGTTCAATAATATCATCATCAGGATCTTCTTCAAAGTCAGGATTCTGATCTAAAGTCACTCTAAACGTAAAATAACGTTTTAGTTGCCACCCCAAAAATATCTTATCAAAATTCCCTTGAATAACTTCTTCTAAATTAATGAAAGTTTCTGTTCCCTCCAAAGCAACCAAACGATTAAGCTGCACAGGTAAAGGCAATATCACTCGTGTATCTTCTTTTCCTTCCTTTTGTAAATGCAAAAAGAGATGAATCAATTGATTTTCTATCTTTGGTGTTGCATGATAAGAATCTAAACCAATTGGTGTCAGGGCTGGTAAAATTATTCGCTCAAAATAATTATCAGCAAGTGGACGCTCTACTTCATTTAAGTCATCATAACGTTTAAAATAAACCTTTTTCTCTTTTAAATGCTCAAGAAGTTCCTGAAACCTAAGATATTGCAAATCAAGATTTTTTTGATTTCTCCGATTTAGCTCTTCTAATATTTCTTCATGATTCATTCCTGTTCCAGCAACTTGTTTATGTGCTTCACTTCTAAGACGCGCGTTAGATTGTATAGCAGGCACTCTGACCATAAAAAACTCATCTAAGTTATTAGAAGCAATCGCCAAAAATTTTAACTGCTCTAAAATTGGGTAATCCTCATCATAACTTTTTTCAATCACACGGCGATTAAACAAAAGCCAACTTAAATCTCTATGAAAATACTTTATTTCCTCACCCATTCTGATTTACCCCTAATTATAAAAATCTAAAATTACTTTTTTCCCTAAAATATATTCTATCTTTTTCTTCTGTCGTTCCGCACGTGAAAGTTCGCCATAAGGTGGAAGACTCCATTTTATCCGAAGTCGATACTTCACCCCTTCTTTAAGTAGTTCCGCTTTCTCTATTTTATTCATTGGGATTACATTTAACGCATCGCAAAAGCGGACAAGGTTTCCTGCTTTTAAGATTAATTCAATCTCTGAGTCCTCAAACCAATCATGAAAGGGCGTAAGGTACTGGTTAAACAAAGACTTGTTTTTATAGGAAGCAAGAAGTGCAATAATAACTCTATCTCGATGTTTAAAACCAGAAATATTACTGTTCGCTAGTAGATAAAAAGTGTGCATTGAACTGTCATCAGCTTCAATATAAGACCCTGCCAAATAAAGCATTGAAGCATAATATAAATAATCATTTAACTGCTCAGAGGGTATCACAAGACCTGCTCGAATCATCAAATCCTGAAAAAGCCGTACACGTTTCAAGCGTTGTTTTGCATTCGCTGGATCAATCCCATAATTAACAAGTAAACGCGCTATCGATGTTTTACGGATTCCCGACACTGGATAGGTTTCAGGTACCTCTGCATTAATCATATTAATAAGTAATCCTTCACGTAATCCTTCCTTGACAAAATACATTCGCTCCGCGGAAGTCGTTTCTGTTAAAGCTTGGAACGTTATTGTCGCGGGAATAATAATATCTGCTCGGTCACGTGAAAGACCATCTAAATCCCGAAGTTGTTTTAAAGATTTCGCAGCCAAGAAAAATTTCGTGCTCTTTATATTTTCAACAGTCATTGAGTAACCATGTAGTCCTGTAATTGGATAACTTACCATTCGTTGATGAATAGAAGCCATATTACGACTTGAGCCACCCATCGCTACAATAGGAATATTGCGAGCATGAATCCAATCCTGTGTCTTAAATTGAGATCTAACATAGCGCTCACACGCTGCCATTGCCTCCAAATCACCTGGTTCTTTACCTTGAAAAAACATTTCCATCAACCGAACTACTCCAAATGGGAAACTATGCGAATGTATAAGTTCGTTACCTCTATAATAAGTGACTTCTGTAGATCCTCCACCCATATCTACCGTATATGCTTCTTCAAAAGTAGTTAAATGACTTACCGCATATTGACCATAAGCTGCCTCTTCTTTTTCCGACAAAAGTCTAATTTTAAAGTTTGAACGTCGTTCCAGCTCCTTAAGAACATCCGAAGAATTCCTTGCTTGCCTTATGACAGCTGTAGCAGTTGTTATTGTTTTTTTGGGGTGATAAAGCTTGATAATATCTTCAAATATTCTCAAAGTTTTGATTAACTCATCTATTCCTATTTGCGAGAGATTACCATATTCATCCAAATACTGATAAAGGCGAATAGGCATTTTTATGTCTTGAATTTCTTTATAAGTATATTCTTTTTGAATATCATAGATAACCAGTCTAACGCTATTTGAACCTATATCTATAAGTGCTATTTTATGTCTTTTCATCCACGTTCTCCATTCTTAATTTTATCATGATTGATATTGATTGTTTGTAAATATTGCGTAAATATGTATTGATGATGGATAAATGTTCGGAAATAAAAGGAGCCAAATCTAGCTCCTTTATTTCCGGGGACGAATTCGTATCTTACCATTTTCCAAACGTTCAATCGCCCATTCAGCAGCATCAACCATATAATCTCGAACATCATTCGTCTTAATTTCGTGGAGTTTTGGAAGAGCTGTTTTATCATTGCTATTTGCTAAGGCATAGATAGCATTACGTTGCAAAGGATTTTTTCCCCGCCAAGAACCAGCCATTGAACCAAATTTATTGATAAATTGTTTATTAGAGAGATCAAGTAAGGGCAGAAGCTCAGGATTAGTTAGCTCAGGGTCTGGTTCCATTTCTGGATGAAAATGACTATTGATACCTTTATTATAAGGACAAACAACTTGGCAAATATCACAACCATAGATAACAGTTTTAATTTTTTCACGAAATTCTTCTGGCATTTTCCCTTTAGCTTGTGTCTGAAAGCTCAGACAACGAGGAGCATCAAGTCTTCCATCACCAAGAAGCGCTGAAGTTGGACAAAACTCTACACAACGCGTACAGTCACCACAACCATAATCAACAGGAAGATCAGGAGCAATTTCAAGATTAGTGACAAGTTCACCTAAAAACATCCATGAACCAAATTCTTTGTTAATCAATAAACCATTTTTTCCGATAAAACCGAGTCCTGCTCTAGCTGCAACTGCAACATCAACAAGCGCTCCTGTATCAACCATCGCTTTATAATGAAACTCACCTGCAAGTTGTTCAATCCCTTCGGCCAGAGATTTAAGTTTACGTTGCAAAACAAAATGATAATCTTCCCCCCAAGAACCTCGTGAAAAATGACCACGTCTATATTCAGTTTTCTCAGGTTTCTCTTCAGCCCTATTAGGATAGGCAATACCAATAGAGATAATAGTTTTAGCATCTTCAACTGCTAGTCTAGGATACAGACGTTCCTCAAGATTTTGATGTTCAAAACCACTTGTATGTCCTGCTTCTTTTTGCTCAACAAGAGATTTTCTAAGATATTCAAAATTATCAGCTGTTGTAAAGCCGATTTTTTGAATGTTTAGGTCTAAGGCAAGTTGTTGTATAGCTAATTTCAGATTTATCATATCTCAATTATGGCACAAATATTTATTATATGTCAATTACTATTGCCAACTACTACAATAAAAAAGCATGAGAACCTCATCTCATACTTTTAACTTAGCATTTAAATTCTATCGATACTATCTTTTCAAGCTTTTCTACGAACAATATACATTCCTACTCCACCTATAATGATTCCTCCAAATAAAGCAGGAATCCAAATTAAATTAATCGTTTGTTTTTTTGTTTTTTCTGCCTTTGGAGTAATATTTTTTACAGTCAACGGCTGAGCAAAGAAATTATAAATTGGGATTGGATTAACTCCTGGAGCGCGAGTGTTGGCAAGAACCGTTGAGAAGTTTGTAGAATAGTCCTTACTCTTTTTCAAATCTTTAGTTCCTACGCTCAATATTTCTCCCGTTCCATCAAGTACTTTTTGTGCATTAGCCTTTGTCACATTGACCCCTTTGACCATTTCCTCAAATTGATTACTATTATCTTTGATTGCTTTGGCATTATTAGCCGTATCAGTTGCAGACTTACTTGTACTTGTCATCAAACTAGAAATCATTTTGTAGATGCTATCTCCACCATTAGGATCAATATAGAGATTGGGGTCTGTTTGATTATACTCGTTCCAATTTTTTACTGCAAGTAAATCAGCCTTGGAATCTTTCCACGATTTGTAACTTTCATCATTTGCTTTAGTTGCTGTATTATACCAATTTTGGAGAGCAGTCATTTGAGTAGCAAAATAAGAACTAGGAAGATTTTCTGATAGAGTATTCTCCGTTTGACTCAATGTATCTATGCGTTCTTGTAGCTCTGATAAAATTTGAATAATTTGTTTTAAATTAGACTGTCCTAAGTCTTGATAATCTGTAACATCTTGATTCCCTAACCGTTCCTGAATAGTATTGATATCCATGTTACCATAACGATTATAAACAGAATTTTCATTATTGTCTTGGAAATCTTTTTCACTTGGTAATTGACCGTTTTCTGAGGCCACCATCAATGAGTCATCTTCAGGATTTCCATAAATAAAATTAATTAACTGTGTACTCGTATCAATTTTATTAAACATACTAGTCAGAGTTTCAAAATAAGTTTGACCAACTGCATTATTTACTGGTTGCTCTGGATTTAAAACAAATTGGATTGTCCCTGTTTTAGAACTACTTCCATCATAAGTCGTCAATGTTGCAGTGGAAATCTGTGTAGAACCAAAATCAACTGAGTAAGTCACTGTCAAAACCGCATCACCTGCACATGAATAGCTTTTTTCTACCATTTGGACCGTTCCGTCTGGGTTCATGATAGGTTTACCATTGGCATCCAATGCAGGTTCTTCTTTTGTATAATTTTGATTGTTCAATGTGACAGTTGTATTATCACTGCTGACACTTGGATTGTTTTCTCCTGACCCACTAACATTAGAAACACTGATTGTTGTACCTGGTGCGGTAAGCTTAACATAACCAATATTCCCTTTCGGAATCTTTAAGGTTACGGTCTTCTCCATTGTTTGATGAGGTGTATTATCAGGCAATGTTATTTCATCCAATTCACCAGTCTGCACTCCGAAAGCTGAAGCATAATTTTTAAGGAAGTTAAGTTCTTTTTGATATTCATCAGCTTTCTCTTGCGTAAGTGAGTTATTTTCAACTAAACGGTTAAATAAATCAGTATAATCACTTGAGTTGACAGAAATATCTTCCAATAAAGAGGAGATTTGTGCTGAATAATTTTGCTTACTGTCCAATAGTGATTCTTGAGTGAAAGATTTCTCTAATTTCTCGGCTAATGCTTTACGCGCATAAGTTGAATCTGGGTCTTCAACAATACTTTGGAGATTGTCATACTTATAGTTAGAATCATTAATACTGATATCCGAAGCAAAAAACTGCTGTAAAACATCTTGTTCCAATCCAAATAACTCTGTTCTTTGTTGAGCAAGTTGAGTGATTTGATTCCCAATATCATCTCTTTTTTCCGTGATTAACGTATTATATTGAGCTATTTGATTTGTCAAATCAGGATAAACACCTTGTGAAGTTCCATCACTATTTTGAGATGAAAATTGATTGAAATTCGTCAGATTAGTAGTATAAAGTCCTTTAAATTGGTCAAAGTAGAATGCAGTATCTGAGGTAAATTGGTGAGTAATACCAGCATTAGCATGTTCTACATTGATTTGTGCAATTTTTTGATTATCTTTAAAGAAATTTTGTAGAGGAACCTGCTGACTATTCAATGTCTTACTTGTTGAATCCAGCATATTTTGCACACTACTAGTAAAGCTATTTTGAGATTGAATCCATGAACTATTCTGGGACTTAAGAGAATTAGCTTGACTGATTGTAGAGGTATATGATTCAGCTGTCGTCTTGAATGGTGGAAGTACATTTGCACCTAATTGATTAAGTAAAGTACCTTGACTTCCAACGACATCCTGCATCGCCCCTTGAGCGCTCGAAACATTGTTAGCCACACTTGAATAATACATTTGAACAATACGCGTGTTAAAATCATAAAGCAATCCATTGATTTTATTATCTAATTGAACATTATTGACCTGATTTTGACCCGTTTCAATTTTATAATTTACTTCCGCTTTTTCGGGTGCAAGTGCTTGAAGGGATAAAAGATTAGAAGTAAAATTTTGTGGAAGATAAATCACAGCATTTACAGAACCATCTTTATAAGCTCGCTCTGCCACACTTCGTGAAGCAACTTGCCAGTTATACTTATCGTCATTTGAAACTAAGTCTACAAAGCTCTTACCAAAATTATAGCTCTTCCCCTCAAATTTACCACTTTCGTCCTCATTGACCAAAACAATCGTTGGTTTGGACACCGACTGTCCCGCTGCTTCCTTTGGACGACTTAACCACCAAAAAGAAACACCAAGTCCAATTATAGCAATTACTAGAATACCACCAGTTATTACCGTTTTTCTCTTCATATCTATTACCTTCTCCTTTAGCTTTATCCACCAATTATTACTAATGAATTAAATTGAATTAAATCATCACTAATAATCAGTGGAATGATATTTAACACTCCACTTTTATTTATAATCTACATATAAAATCTAAAATCGATTTCAAACTTCTTCTTTACTATATGGTTCAATCCTCCCATCAAAAGTTAGAATTACATTGCTAGATTTATTTCAATTTTCGCGAGTAATATAAACTCCACTTTTGTCAAAATTAGCTCATTTTAATGTCCATCGCATAAGCTGTATTTACCTAAAGAGTATTCAAGAAATCTTTACTCATCAGGTTGATAAAACTTCTTGGGTGGTAAGTATAACCTCGTGGAACTCTTAAGGTGCTCTTAATGAGGTCACGCGTTCTGGCAAGAAGTTCTTGCACTTGTGCAAAGCCTGGATCTGTCTGTTCATAAGCGTTCCACTGATCCATCAAGGTACTTGCTGTGTGTTTCATGACATCCATCTCATTGGCAACGTTAGTCAGACGATAACCTCCAGCTCCTCCCAGCCAGACAATATCTTCGGCTTCGTCTGAAATGGCTTTAAATTGATCCGCTAGAGAAGTAAAATCTGAACGATATGCGGTTAAATTGCGCTGATGGGCTTCTAAGTCTTCTCTGACCAGTTGAAAGCCATGATTGCTATCTACTTCTAAATAGCCTTTGACATATTTTCCCAATGCCATCTGA
>Ga0099364_10003374_pt1 | contig 24789 bp, 25 predicted proteins | sample TergutTh196P3_FD_73070 | JGI IMG/M metagenome (GOLD analysis project Ga0099364, IMG submission 73070) | Microcerotermes parvus P3 segment gut microbial communities from Pointe-Noire, Republic of the Congo - Th196 P3 | ecosystem: Host-associated > Arthropoda: Insects > Digestive system > Gut ...
AAAGAAACATAACAATCGGTGCAAAAGGGACTGGATTGCTTCGCTGCGGCTCGCAAAGACGAGGGGTTCTGAGTAGTTACGCATACATCATATTAATCTATACTGCACGGCGATTAACAAGTGAACAGTGCGTGAAAATTATATGTGATTTTTGTAAAATTTATGTATATTCACTCAATTGTGAATATTCTGTGAAGCCTTTTACTGTTTTCCGCGATGATTTTTGCCCCTTTTTCAATAGTTTTACCCATTGTCCACATGTTTGTCCACATTGGTTAAGAAATACTTATATTCATATTACCGTGCTCGGGGGGCATGGACGGTTTTTGTTGATTATATGACGCGCCCGTGTTAGACTGAATCAACCAACATAACGGCATGAGCTGCCCGAAAGGAATGAGGTATTTGAAATTCATAGAATTCCCTAAAGTTGACATTATAATAGAAGGCATGGAAAACGTCAGAATACCCCGAACCTTCAAGATACGACAGCATTTCGACAAAACGCGCATCACGGACATCCCCGCCCACATACGCAGGCAGATGTCCGAAAACCTGAAAGACCTCAGCCGCTTCCGAGGCAAGAAATTGTGCATTACCGCAGGCAGCCGGGGGATTCCCGACCTCGACACGATAATCAGGACCATTGCCGACGAATTAAAGAAATTGGGCGCCGAACCCTTCATCGTCCCGGCCATGGGCAGTCACGGCGGCGCCACTGCCGAGGGCCAGCTCGAACTTCTGGCCACATATAACATAACGGAAGAATCAATGGGCGTGCCGATCAAATCATCCATGGACGTCGCACTGATAGGCGAGCTTTCTGACGGGACCCCCCTGTATTGCGATAAGCATGCCGCCGAATCAGACGGTATCATTTTGCTTAACAAAGTTCATCCCCACACAAACTTTCGCGCCAAGCATGAGAGCGGGCTTGCCAAAATGCTGGCAATAGGGCTTGCCAAGCACGTCGGCGCTTCAATGTTTCACTTGAAAGGATTCGAGTCCTTCTCCGAGCGCATCCCGCAAGTATGCGATATTTTCATCGAAAAACTTCCTTTTGCTTTTGGCGTTGGCATCGTCCAGAATGCTTATGGCAGGACAAGCCATGTTGAGATAATGGAAAAGGAGCTCATACTGGAAAAAGACGCCGAGCTTCTAAGCATTGCCAAAGCAAGCTTGGGCGGTTTCAAACTCGACGACTTCGATGTGCTGATAATCGACGAAATCGGCAAAAACATCAGCGGCAACGGCTTTGACCCGAACATAGTCGGCCGCTGCAGATCGCCGGGATTTGATGGCATCCTGAATCTAAAAAAACTGTTTATCCGAGGGCTTAACGAGGAAACCCACCATAATGCCTGCGGTTTAAACTATTCAGACGCCACCACGCGGAGATGCCTCAACAGCGTTGACATTGAGACCACATGGATAAATGTCGTGACTTCCACTCAGCTCGGCGGTGGGAGCCTCCCCATGTACATGGAGACAGACCTTGAAGTTCTGAAGCTATTGATCCGCACCTGCAACGGGATAGATTATAATAACCCCCGTGTCGTGCGCATAAAAAACACGCTCAGCATGGATCAAATAGAGGTGTCCGAGGCATTTCTCGACGAATGCAGTGCTCATCCCGAAATAGAAATCCTCTCTTCTCCTAAAGAGATGGAGTTCGACACCGATGGGTTTATGAGGTAATGCAGAATGCAGAATGCAGAATGCAGAATTATTGGACGAGAGTTGCGAGGGGGGAGTTTGTGAGAATAATTAGGGCTGTGCATGTTAGTGATTTGGATAATTGCGTTACGTTGACCGATTCTGTGGTTGGGGGCGATATGGTCGGTTTTACCGAGGGTGGCGGCGAAAAGGCTTTTGCCTCCCTGGGGGACATACCGAAATGGCACAAGATGGCTATAAAGGACATTAAAAAGGGAGGCGGCATATACAAATATGGGGCTGTCGTAGGCATCGCTTCCGATAACATCAAAGCCGGGGAGTGCGTTCACGTGCATAACATGCGCTCTCCTGAAATCGGAGGTTGAACGTGGAATTTTTCGGATACAAAAGGCCGGACGGCAAAACCGGGATAAGGAACCATGTCGTCGTCATGCCCGGCGTTGTCTGCGCCGATGTGGCGGCGCGGAAGATATCGGAGTCCACCGGCGCGGCCTTTCTCCAAAACCCTCATGGCTGCGGGCAGACCGTGGCGGATTCCGAGCGCTCTTTGCATATTCTGTCAGGCTTGCTGGCAAACCCGAACGTTTACGGCGCGCTCATAGTCGGCCTGGGATGCGAGTTTATCGGCGAGGAGCGTTATCGCGCCGCGATAGAGGCAAAATCGCCCGGAAAGCCAATCAGATACCTGAGCATCCACGGCTGCGGGGGCGGCATAGCGGGGACTGTCGAAAAGGGCTCTCTCGCCGTCCTCGATTTAATCGCGGAGGCAGAAAAATGCGAACGCACAAGATGCGATGTTTCAGAGCTGGTCGTCGGCCTTGAGTGCGGCGGATCCGATCCGACGTCCGGCCTGTCCGCAAACGTCGTGCTTGGCGAGGCCACCGACCGTCTCATCGCCCTGGGCGCGACCGCCGTTATAAGCGAGACCGTGGAGGCCATCGGAGCGGAGCATATCCTTCTTAATCGCGGGGCCACGCCTGAGATCGGCCTGGCCCTTTATGAATGCGTTCGCAATAAAGACGCCGCTTTCGCCGCGCTTGGCGAAAATGTCCGCAATTCCAACCCGTCCCCCGGCAATATCAAGGCGGGCATTTCCACACTTGAAGAAAAATCGCTTGGCTGCATAATCAAAGGCGGGACCACCCCGTTCACGGCCTTGATAGGCTATGGGGACCTTGTGCCTACACGCGGCCTCGTTTTTATGGACGCCACGGCCTTTGACGCGGCAAACGTCTGCGCGCTGATAGCGGGCGGATGCCAAACCGTCGTTTTTACGACCGGCATGGGCAATCCCATCGGCTGCGCGGCGGCGCCCGTCATCAAGATGACAGGAAACTCGGAGACTTACAGGAATATGCCCGACATGATCGACTTCGATTCGGGCGGCACTTTGACCGATGAAAAGACTGTCCCGCAATCTGCGGATGAGCTCATGGGGCTGATCCTGCGCGTCTGTTCCGGTGAGCCTGTCAAGGCGGAAATCAACGGCGCAGACGTCGTTTCGATAGACCAATACAACATGCAGGCGTGAAAAGGGAGATTTCATGAGCAAACAATTCAAATCGGCGCTGCAAGGGCAGGACACCATAGGCAATCAGGTTATGTGGAAGGGCGCGGGCTATTCGGACGACGACATGGCGAGGCCGATCATTGGCATCGCGAATTCTTTTTCCGACATGGTCGCGGGCCACACCATGCTCCGAAATGTCGCCCGGATGGTTAAAAACGGTATTTACCGGGCGGGCGGGACTCCCGCGGAATTCGGGACCATTGCTTGCTGCGACGGTGTAGCGGACGCTCACGACGGGGGCAATTATGTCCTCCCTTCGAGGGAAAATATAGCCGATTCCGTCGAGATCATGGCCCGGGCGCACCGGCTTGACGGGATCGTCCTGCTCGGAAGCTGCGACAAAATAGTTCCCGGGATGCTTATGGCCGCCGCCAGGCTCGACATCCCTTGCATTTTTGTCCCAGGGGGATGCATGCTCTCCGGCCCCCCTGCCCTGGATCAGGGATTGTCGGACACGACGACCGCCAGCGAAGCGATGGGACGCTATTTTTCCGGAGAAATCACATATGACGAAGTCCGCCGCATCGGTCATACGAGCGCTCCAAGCTGCGGTTCCTGCGCGTTCATGGGCACCGCCAACAGCATGTGCTGTTTCGCCGAGGCTCTTGGCCTGGTTTTGCCCGGCGGCGCGCTCATTCCGGCCGTCTACAATGAGCGCCTTCGCAGCGCCCTTGTAAGCGGGGAAAAAATCGTTGAGCTTGTATTGCGGGGGATTTCTTCACGCAAAGTCATAAACGAGAAATCCCTTGAAAACGCCGTAATGACCATGATGGCCATCGGCGGTTCCACGAACTGCGTTATCCACGCCTGCGCGATAGCGCATGAGATTGGCATCGACCCCCATAGGGTCATTGACGCTTTTGACAGGTACAGCGAAATAATACCGCTCATAGCAAAAATCAACCCGGCGGGCCATGACCATGACGCCGTCGATTTGTATCAGGCGGGCGGCGTTCCGGAGGTTTTGAAGGTCATAGAGGGCTTTTTGCACACGGATGCCGTCACTGTGACCGGCATGACGCTCGGGGAAAATCTCGGCGCATTCAAGAACATGTATCCGCCAAACTCCGGGCTTATCAGGACGCTTGAAAACCCGCACAGCAAACTTGGCGGCCTTGCGGTCCTGCGCGGCAACCTCGCGCCGGGCACGGGCATATCCAAACCCGCCGCGATCCACGAGGACGTGCGCATGTTCACGGGGAGGGCGATATGCTTTGATTCGGAAGATGATTGCGTGAAGGCGATTGAGGAGCGGCGGATAAAACCGGGCCACGTCGTCGTTATCCGCTATGAGGGCCCAAAGGGCGGCCCCGGGATGCGCGAACTGTACAAGCCGATGAAGCTCCTGTATGGTCAGGGACTCTCGCGTGAGGCGGCAATCATTACGGATGGCCGGTTTTCAGGAACGAACAGCGGATGTTTCGTGGGGCATATTTCGCCAGAGGCGGCGGTGGGAGGGCCCATCGCCCTTGTCAGGGACGGCGATGAAATTACCATAGATATTATTGAAAAAAGGCTCACGCTCCATGTGGATGGCCACGAGCTTGAAAAGCGCGGAGCTGAGTGGTCATACACGCCGCGAAAAGGCATTTGCGGTTATCTGGCGCGTTACAGCGCGGCAGTTTCTTCCGCCGACCGGGGCGCCGTGCTGAATACTATATAAGATAAGAGGTGTTGTCGTTGGATACCAAAGAACAAACTTTTATCAAGGGCGCCGCCATACTTGCGGCAACCTCGATTTTTGTGAAAATCGTCGGCGCGATTTACAAGATACCGCTTTTCAACATATTGGACGACACCGGTATAGGCGCGTTTCAGGTGACATACAACGTATATACGCTCATTCTGACCATTGCCACTGCGGGCGTCCCCGTGGCTTTGTCCCGCATGGTGTCCGCCGCCGCCGCGGTCGGGAAAACAAATCTGGTGAAACGGTATTTCAGGGTCGCATTGCCCGCGTTTACATTTATCGGCGTAGTCGCCATGCTGGCAATGCTGTTCTTTGCGGATCATTTTGCAGCGGCCATGAATAATTCGCTGTCCGCGCCAGGCATTCAGGTTTTAGCGCCGGCAGTATTTTTTGTGTGCATAATATCGGTGTACAGGGGATACGCGCAGGGTTTTGAGAATATGATTCCAACTGCCGCGTCACAGGCGTTGGAGGTCATATGCAAGGCCGTGTTCGGCATTGCGCTTGCTTTCATCATGTCAAGGGCAGGCTATGGCGTTGGGCATGTTTCGGCCGGCGCGATCATGGGCGTGACTATCGGCCTCGGCTTATGCATCCCGCTGCTTGCATGGCACAAACGCAAGATCGACCGAGGCATCCTTTCCAAAGGCAAAGTTTCCGGCGGCGATTCCGCCGCGCTGCCTGGCCGGATGCGAATCTTTTTGCAGTTTATGAAAGTGAGCATTCCCATTACTATCGGAGCATCGTTTATGACGATAATCACCGTGGTCGACAACAGCGTCGCCCTCGGCAGGGTTCAATGGTTCCTGCGCGAACAAGGGATAGCGGAAGACCTGATAAGAGACTTGTCGAGCGCGGAGCTCGGCATCTACGCCAAAGGCTTGACGCTTTACAATCTGCCTTCGGCGCTTATAGTGCCCGTTGCGGTCAGCGTCGTCCCGGCAATTGCCGCCGCCCTTGCGAGAAAACAGGCGGAAGAATCGCGCAATATCATGCAGTCCTCCGTCAAGCTCGTCAACCTTTTTGCCATGCCCGCATGCGCCGGCCTCATGGTTTTGGCCACGCCCATAATGATCGCCCTGTTTGAGGATTCGAGGCAAGTCGCCGTGAATGTGCTTATTTTCCTCGGCGCGGCCGCATTTTTCGTGTGCCTTCAGCTTGTCACTACGGCGATACTTCAGGCTAACGGCAATGAACGGCTGCCTTTATTGTCGATACCCGTCGGAGGCTCCCTGAAAATCGCCCTTACCTATTATCTTGTCGGCAATCCCGAGATCAGCATACTCGGCTGTGCGATCGGTTCCCTCGCATGTTTTATTGTCATTTGCGCCTTGAATATCGTTTTTATTAAGATAAAGGTCAAAGAGAGGCCCAAGTTCGGCAAGGTGTTCGTCAAACCATTGCTATGCACCGCTGCCATGTCCGCAATCGCATATTTTACCTACGAACTGATCCACAAGCTCGGCGCGGGGGCAATCGGGACCGGGCGCATCGCGACCGCCGCTTTTCTTTCAGCCGCGATACTTATCTCTGTGGCCGCATATTGCGTGCTGATTATTTTGACGCGCGCCATAACATTGGATGACATGAAATTTGTCCCAAAAGGCGAAAAACTTGCAAAAATCCTTAGAATAAGGTGATAGTTTTGTTGAAGATTCACTTTTTGTCGTGTTTTCAATAAAAAATTTTCAAAACTGTATTGCGGAAAAGGAGAAAGTGTGGTAGATTTTGAAAACAAACCAAGTTACGGCGTTTATGATCTAAAGATTCTCATGGAACTGCTCCGTGGCCCGGGCGGCTGCCCGTGGGATTCGGAACAGACGCACCAAAGCATACGCCGCAATTTGCTGGAGGAGGCTTACGAGGCCGCCGAAGCTATTGACGAAAATGATACGGAACATTTAATCGAAGAACTTGGCGATGTTTTGATGCAGGTCGTGTTTCATGCGGATATCGCTGAAAAGGCGGGCCGGTTCAGCTTCGACGATATAGCGGACGCTACGTGCAAGAAGCTAATAAGGCGCCATCCTCACGTATTCGGCGGCGTCAAGGCAAAAAATGGCAGCGAATCCCTTGCTTTCTGGGAAGAAATCAAACGCAAGGAAAAACTCCAGAAAAACGTTTCCGATACTATGCGCTCTGTCGCAAAAAGCCTGCCGGCGCTGTGGCGCGCTGAAAAGGTTCAAAAGAAAGCGGCAAAGGCCGGCTTTGACTGGCCCGACCATACGGGAGCCCTTGAAGCGCTGCGCGCGGAATTGCATGAGCTTGAGGGGGCAATACGATTAAACCGAGGCATTGAGGAGGAATTGGGCGATTTACTGTTCTCGGCGGTAAATGTGGCTCGTTTCTTCAACATCGACCCTGAGAAGGCCCTCGGCCTCTCTTCCGACAAGTTCATCTCGCGGTTTGAATGCGTCGAGAGCGCGGCGCACGACGCAGGGAGGAGTCTCGAAGATATGACTCTCGACGAAATGGAAGCGCTCTATCAAAAGGCGAAATTAGGGGAGTAGTCCACTCCTTTAATATATAAAAAAACTATATACAAAAACACTAGGAGGATGGAAAACCAATGAACAAAACAGATCTCATCAACGCAATCGCGGCGAATTCCGGTCTTTCAAAAAAGGACAGCGAAAAGGCTCTTTCCGCGACGGTTGACGCTATTACCGAAGCCCTTGTCGCGGGTGACAAGGTTCAACTCGTAGGATTTGGCATATTCGACGTCAAGAACCGCGCGGCGCGCATTGGCCGCAACCCCAAGACGAAGGAGCCTATCAACATTCCGGCGACAAGGATGCCGCAATTCAAAGCAGGCAAGGCCCTTAAGGATGCCGTCGCAAAATAGACGTTGGGTTTCATAGTTTGTATCAGCAGCGGCGCAGGTCATGCCTTCGCCGCTGTAGGCATTGGTTAGGAATGTCAGTGCTCGGGACCTTGCGCTCGAAAGACGATTAGGAGACTGATAATGAGATTGGATAAGTATTTGAAGGTGTCGCGGTTGATCAAGAGAAGGACCGTCGCCAATGAGGCTTGCGACAGTGAGCGCGTGAGCGTCAACGGCAGGAAGGCTAAAGCGTCATATGACGTAAAACCCGGGGACGTGATTGAAATACGTTTTGGCTCAAGGACGCTGAAGGTCGAGGTTTTAAGCGTCAACGAGCACGCAACGAAGGCGGACGCCCCCGCGATGTATCGGGAAATCACTGAGAGTTGAGAGTTGAGAGTTTGGGGACGGGATATGCGGTGGATAATTGATTTTGTTCGCAGGAAGGGGTTGGACCGCGAGGAAGTGAGGTATCTCTTCGTCGGCGGCCTGACCACGCTCGTCAATTTTGCCGTATTCGCGTTGCTGCACAGACTAATGAAAATTGACGTCACGGTCAGCAACGTAACGTCAATCATGCTTTCTATTCTATTCGCATATGCCGCAAACAAGCATATCGTATTCAAAAGGAGATGCAATTCCCGAACGGAGCTTGCTTTTGAGTTCGTCAAATTTGTCGGTTCGCGGCTGTTTACGATGGCAATTGAAGTCGGCGCGGTGTGGCTTTTTGTCGAGGCCCTTGCCCTGGATGCCCTGCTTGGAAAAGCGGCTTCCCAGATTGTGGTTATCATCCTCAACTATATTATCAGCAAGCTGATAGTTTTCCGAGGCGCAAAGCCAGGTGGCAGGTAACGGCTTTCACCCTTTTTCTATGTGTCTGCTCAGAACCTTGCGCTCGAAAGACGGTTCTGAGTAGTTACTTTTCTATCAGCGTTTCGATTGCGCCTATCGCACAGGATATGGCGCGATCATTGCTGTGGTATTCAGTTTGGTTAGCTCCCGCTTTTTGAAGTTCGGGGTTCCATATTACCGTCAGGATAGCTCCTACGCGCACCCGTCTGACCTGCCCTACCGAAAAAAGCGCGGCGGCTTCCATCTCCGAAGCCAGGCAGCCTGAGCGGATGTACATCTCCCAGTTTTCTTTCAATCGTCCGGCGGTCGGCATCGTGTCCGGTTCCGTTTGTCCGTAAAACGAGTCCTTGCTGTGTACTATGCCATAGTGGGCGCGCAATCCCGATGCCGTTGCGGCGTGCCGCAGGGCGTAAATAACGTCGGGGTCGGCGCACGCGGGATACCCGTCCGGCAAGTATTCGCGGCTGGTGCCTTCGGCGCGTATCGCGGCTGTGGCTATTATTACGTCCCCGGGCAATACGTCCGGCTGCATCCCGCCGCATGTCCCAATGCGTATGAACGTGTGTACGCCGCATTTTATCAGTTCTTCAATTGCGATTGCGGCGGACGCTCCTCCGATCCCGGTCGAAGTCACGCACACGCGCATTCCCCCGATCTCGCCCGCGTATGTCTTATATTCCCTGTTCTCGGCGATGAATATGGGTTTTTTCAACCGGCGGGCTATTTCTTCGACCCGCCCGGGATCTCCGGGCAGTATGGCATACTCGCCCGCCTGTCCCGGCGAAAGCGCAATGTGGAATTGTTTGTTTTGTTCGTTTGTTCCAAGCTTCATGCCTGCTCCCATTCCTTCCATTCTTCGGGGCGGTAGCCAATCGTGGCTTTTTTGCCGTTTCTCACTATCGGCGTTTTGATAAGCGCCGGATTTTCCAAGAGCTTTTCCTCCCGATCCTCGTCATAAGCGAGATATGCCAGTATTTCAGCGCCGCAGGCCGCGTCGTCAATCATTGCGGTCAGTCCGACAGCCGATTTGACGCTGTTGAACTCACCTCGGCTCATGCCGACGCCGATCAGGTCGATCCGTTGGTATTTTATCCGACGTTCCTTAAAATACCGTTCCGCCTTTTTTGTATCGAAACATTTCGATTTCCCAAATATTTGAATATTCATATTTCAGTGACTACGGGGAGGATCATCGGGTTTCTTTTCGTTTTTTTATAAAGGTGCGAAGACAGGTCAGCTTTGATGGCGGTTTTCAGCGCTGTCAGGTTGTGGGAGCCCCCTGCTTCGAATTCGTCCAATGTGTTCAAAACCACTTCTTTCAGTTCGCGCATCAGCTCTTCCGATTCTTTGACATATATGAACCCTCGGGTCAGTATGTCCGGGGGGGCGACAAGACTCCCGTCTTCGCTTGACAGGTTCACGATGACGACTATCATGCCGTCCTGAGCCAGTTGCTTTCTGTCGCGCAAGACGACCGACCCGACGTCCCCGACGCCGGTTCCGTCAACAAGGATTTTGCCGGACGGGACCGTTCCGTTCTTGTTTATGCTTTTTGCCGTAAGCTCAATCACTTGGCCGATATCGGCTATCACAATATTCTTCCGGTCTATTTCCATTTGTGTCGCAAGCTTCGCGTGCATGGATAAGTGCCTGGGTTCGCCATGCACAGGGATGAAAAATTTCGGCTTTGTGAGCGCGATCATCATTCTCAGTTCTTCCTGATACGCATGGCCCGAGACGTGCAGATCCGAGATTTTTTCATATATTACCTCAGCTCCCCGCCTGAACAGTTCGTCGATGACTCGGCTGACGGTCTTTTCATTGCCCGGGACCGCGGACGCTGATATTATCACCCTGTCTCCCGAGGATATCTCAACCTGGCGATGCCCGGCGAATGCCATGCGGTAAAGGGCGCTCATTGGTTCTCCCTGGCTTCCCGTCGTGATTATTACTACCTTTTCGGGAGGCAGGTTCTTTATTTGGTTAATTTCCATCAATAGGCCATCCGGATATGTCACATGGCCCAGCTCCGTCGAGACCCGCAGAACATTTTCCATGCTCCGGCCCGTCACGGCGACGCGCCGTCCGTATTTTGCCGCGCAATCCATCACTTGCTGAATGCGGTAGACGTTGGAGGCAAACGCCGTAACTATTATTCGTTCCGTGCACCCCCGGAACAATTCGTCCAGCCGCTCTCCGACTCTTCTCTCGGACGTCGAATAACCCTGCCTTTCAATATTTGTGGAATCGGCTATCAGCGCAACGACGCCCCTGTTGCCAAGTTCCCCAAAACGCGCAAGGTTTATCATGCCCCCCGACACAGGCGTCGTGTCGATTTTGAAATCGCTGGTGTGGATGATCATGCCCGCCGGCGTTTTTATGGCAAGCGATACCGTGTCAGGTATGCTGTGGTTCACATGGATCAATTCCACTTTGAAACAGCCGAGCTTGATGACGTCCCCAGGTTTTTTTATTTCAAGGATCGTCTTATCGAGAAGATTGTGTTCCGCCAGTTTTATCTGCGTGAGTCCGGCCGTCAGGGCCGTCGCGAATATCGGCGCGCTTATTTCACGCATCAAATACGGCAGCCCGCCTATGTGGTCTTCATGCCCGTGCGTAAGCACGATGCCCCGTATCCGGGATTTGTTTTTCACCAGATATGAGACGTTCGGTATGACGATATCGACGCCATACATATCGTCGTCGGGGAAGCCAAGCCCGCAATCCACAACGATGATATCCGCCCCGTATTCGTACACCGTCAGGTTTTTGCCGACCTCGTTAAGGCCGCCAAGCGCAATAATTTTCAGTTTTTCCGCCATGAATAATTTAACTCCTTATTATTTTTTTTACATTTCCATGCGGCCTTCTAGGGCGCGCATAAGTGTTGCCTCGTCAGCGAATTCCAGACTTCCGCCTACCGGAATCCCGTAGGCTAGCCTCGTTACTTTCACTCCGAACGGGTTGAGCAGCCGCGATATGTATCTCGCTGTCGTTTCCCCCTCTGTATCAGGGTTCGTCGCCATGATGACTTCCTCAATATCGCCGTCAGCTATTCGGGCAACAAGTTCTTTTATTCTTATATCGTCCGGCCCGACATTGTTCATAGGGGATATTACGCCGTGCAGGACATGGTATCTTCCGCCATATTCGTGAGAACGCTCAATCGCCAGGACTCCCTTAGGGTCGGTTACAACGCATACGACGCCGCTTTCCCTTTGGGTGTTGCGGCATATGGCGCAGATTTCGCCGTCTGTAAGGTTTTGGCATATTTCACAGCAACCGACGCTCCGTTTCGCCTCAGTAATGGCTGCGGCAAATGACAAGGCTTCTTCGTCCGGGAGCGAGAGAAGGAAAAACGCGAGCCTTTGCGCGGATTTTCGCCCAATGCCCGGAAGCATAGCAAATTTATCTATCAGGTTTTCAAGGGCAGAGGGGAAGAAATCCATAGGTACCTCCGGGGGCGTAGTGCAATGCAGAATGCAGAATGCAGAATTAACGGAAAGGGGATTCCGGGCGGGATATCATCCGGTGCCATTATTGATGCCTGAGCACTGTTCGTTGTTCGTTGCGCGGAGCTCGGCGATTCTGGCTTGCCTGTCCGGGGCGTTGAAGATATCGTTTCCTGCTACAAGGACGCACGCCCCCGCTTCAATGCACAGCCTCGCCGTTTGAGGGATAATGCCCCCGTCGACTTCAATCTCGCAGCAAAGCCCCCTGCCGTCGATGACGCGGCGGATTTCCGTTATTTTCGGAAGCATGGCTGAAATGAATTTCTGCCCGCCAAATCCCGGTTCAACGGTCATGACGAGCACGGAATCGAGGATGTCGATATATGGGATCAGCTTTTCGGCTGGGGTTCCCGGCTTTACGGACAAGCCCGCTTTTTTCCCAAGCCTGTGAAGTTCGTCTATCGCTGCTACTGTGTTGTCATGCGTCTCCGCCTCAACGTGGAACACAACGATGTCGGCGCCGGCTTTAGCAAATCGCGCGGTGTAGCGCGCCGGCGATGATATCATGAGATGCACGTCAAGCGTCATGTCAGTGGTTTTACGCACAGATTCCAGCACAGGCAGCCCAATCGAGATATTTGGGACGAAAACTCCGTCCATAACGTCGATATGCAGATAATCGGCGCTTTTCACGCTTTCTATCTCATTTCCAAGCTCTGCAAAGTTTGCCGCAAGAATCGATGGTGCTATTTTGATCATTTCCCGCTCCGGCGTTTATTATTCGTGCCCATTAAAGGCATTTTAATCAGATTTTATTTGCACATTTACAAAATTTTCATGTTAAAAATGACATTCTTATAGTATAATATCATATATAAGCATAATATGCCAGTTAAGATTTTTTTTGGGGGCGGATAATTGGAAATCAAAAAAAAGTCTGTCGCGCCGGTTTATGGCGCCGCCGTTGTCTGGGCTTTGTATTGCATTATTTTCCCGCTTTACAAAACCTTGCATTTTTTCGTGCCCGTTTGCCTCGCCGTTCTTTCATACGTGATACTGTCGGCGATTTTTCCGGGCAAGACCGAGTTTGTCGAAATCCCCGAGGAGCCAAAGCGGACAGGCAACGAGGAAATAGACGCGCTGCTTGCGGAAGGCGAAAGGGCCGTCGCCGAAATGCGCCGCCTGAGCAATTCCATCCCGGGCGATGCTTTGAAAACGAAAATCGGCAACATTATATCCGTCACCGACAAAATATTCAAGGACTTGCTTGAAGACCCCGACGATTACAAACAGGTCAAGCGGTTTGCCGATTATTATCTTCCGACGACCATCAAATTGCTGCATGCTTACGACAGATTCGGCAGGAGCGGCATCGAGGGCGATAACATCACCGGGACGTTGGATCGCATTGACACGGCGCTTGACAGGATACTCATAAGCTATGAAAAGTTTTTTGATTCTTTGTTTGAAAATCAGGCGCTTGACATTGAGACGGACATCAGGGTACTAGAAAACATATTAAAGCAAGAGGGCCTCTTTGAGAAGGATTTTTGACCGCGCGGCGCCGCCCAATGCAGAATGCAGAATGCAGAATGCAGAATTAATTAGAGAAAGAGATGGTTATTGAAATGGACGAAATGCAAGCAATGGAGTATGTGCCCACCCTTACGCTTGACCCCGACAGCGCAAGCGAGGCCGTCGCGGTTCCGGCGGCTGACGCGCTCGAACTACGCAGGGACGAAGCCGCCGCAAAACTCGATATATCCCAGCTCAGCGAAGAGGAACAGAAAACCGTCCGCGATTTTGCCGCAAAAATCGACATCACCGATACAAACGCAGTGCTGACCTACGGCGCGGCCTCACAGCGAAACATAGCGAGTTTTTCCGAGAGCGCGCTTAACAACGTCCGCACCAAAGATATGGGCGAGGTCGGGAACATGCTCTCAGACCTTGTCGTACAGCTCAAAGGCTTCGCATCGGATGAAGGCGAGAAAAAAGGGTTTCGGGGCATCAAAAAGAAAGTCCAGACGAAAATCGCGTCGATGAAGGCGGAGTATGACAAGGTCTCCGTGAACGTCGATAAGATTTCGGGCATGTTGGAGAAGCACCAATATACTCTGCTGAAGGACGCGGCAATGCTTGATAAGATGTATGAGGTCAATCAGGCATATTTCAAAGAGTTGACCATGTATATCATTGCGGGCAAGCAGAAGCTGGAGGAATGCTCCACTACCGTGCTGCCGGAACTCAGCAAAAAAGCGGCGGAATCCGGCCTGCCCGAAGACGCGCAAGCGGCGAACGATTATGCGAATATGGTCAATCGCTTTGAAAAGAAGCTGCACGATCTTGAGCTGACCCGGATGATTTCGATTCAGATGGCCCCGCAGATCAGGCTGGTCCAAAACAACGACACGCTCATGGTGGAGAAGATTCAGACGTCGATCGTCAACACGATTCCCCTGTGGAAAAGCCAGATGGTCCTGGCTCTGGGCATGTACCATTCACAACAGGCGATGGAGTCGCAGCGGCAGGTCACGAATATGACGAACGAGCTCCTCGTGAAGAATGCCGAAAAACTCAAGATGGGCACGATTGAGATCGCTAAGGAATCCGAACGCGGCATCGTCGACATGGAGACGCTTGTGACCACCAACCAACGGCTCATCGAAACGCTTGAAGAGGTCCGAGGCATACAGATCGAAGGCAGCCAGCGCCGGCGCGCCGCCGAGGTCGAGCTCGGCCGGATCGAAGGGGAACTCAAGCAAAAACTGCTTGATATAAAAAGATAGGGCAGTGTACAGTGTACAGTGTACAGTGTACAGTGTACGAATGATGGGGAAGTAAATGGTATTTTTGAGGAATAGGAAGATTGCGGTGTTGATTGCTGTTGTTGTCATTATTTTGGCGACGCTGTTTGGGGTGGGGAGGAGCCTGTCCCGGTTGTCGCGTGATATCGAGAGCATGTTTTATGATGGGGTATATCTGGAATCAGAAGGATATACTCAGCCCGGCATAGACTCTCAAATCAGTAAGCATGCCGACGCCACTCTAGGCCTTGCTACGATTCTGACCAACTATACCGAGCTTCGCGACGATGCCGAGTTTGTATTGACGTTAAGGCGGGAATTGCTTGACGCGGAAAGCATAGGCGATAAGAGCCTTGCTTTTTGGAGGATGTCAAGCTACGTCTACAGCCTTACGCAGGCAGCATCAAACGTAAACTTGACAGATCGCGATTTGGACGCCGTGTCGCAGTATTCATCGACGATAAACGGCGCCGAGACGTTTATCAGAGGCGCCGCTTATAACCAGGCAGTGACCTTGCGATGGAACGAGCAAAGTTTTTTTGCCCGCATCATTGGCATGTTTGTACCAGTGCGGGAGCCGGAGTCGTTCTAGGGAATACACCGGTGGCGTGTAACACCTAAAAGTTTACACGCCACTAGCAGAAATGGAGTTGCATTTTGAGAAAATTTATTACACTAATAATGGTTATCGCATTGTCCGCATCCGTTTTTGCACAGGTTGCGCTTGCTCTTGTCGCACCGAGCGAGGATTACTACGTCACGGACGACGCCGGCGTCCTGACCGAGAAAACACGGCAGGACATAATCTCTGCAAACATTGATTTGGAGCTAAAATGCAACGGCGCGCAGATCGTCATCGTCACTGTTGAATACCTCAACGGCGTGCCCTCGGACGAATATGCTTCAAGATTGTTCAACGACTGGGGCGTTGGGGCGCGGGAAGCCAACAACGGCATGCTGCTGCTGTTGGCGACAGAGGAGCAAAAAGGATGGCTCACAGTCGGCGCGGGAATTTCCGGGGCTTTCACAAACAACATGGTCAACGCTTATTTGGACAGCTATTTCTGGCCGGAGGTTGACGCCCGAAATTTCGACACAGCCGTCAGAAACATATGCGAAGAGCTGTTTTCTTGGTATGCCGGCTATTATGGGGTGAATCAGGATAGAAACGAAGGCGCGCCCGTGCAGCCGACTCCCGGATACAGCGTTCAAGAGGATTATTATTCACATTCGTATGGGTACAACCCATATCCCGTTATGGCCTTGGTGTTTTGGTTTTTTCTGTTTTTGGTCGTTTTTATCATAATAATCGCCGCTGCACGCTCCGACAGGCGCAGGCACAGCGCTTATTACGTTCACATGGGCATGCCTATCCCGCGCTATCACTGGTGGTATATGTGGGGTCACCGTCCATACCGCCTCTGGCATTACAACCATTGGCGAGGCCCACGTGGCCCACGTGGCCCTGGTGGGTTCGGCGGGCCGCCGCGTGGCCCGGGCGGATTCGGCGGAAGCTCAGGCGGCGGAAGCGGGCGCTCGGGCGGCGGTTTCGGCGGCTTTGGAGGAAGCTCGGGCGGCGGGCGCTCCGGAGGCGGTTTTGGCGGCTTCGGCGGCGGTGGCTTCGGCGGAGGCGGCAGCAGAGGCGGCGGTGGCGGCTTCTCCGGAGGCGGCGGAGGCCGGAGATAAAAAAGTGCGGAAAATGTTTTCAATTCTCATTATATCCCTCCGTAGGGCCGTCTTTGTTTAACCATTCCCTTAACTTCCAAAAAGCATAAAGCGGAATGATTCTCCGTGTCATTTCGTCAAGCGAAGTCAAGACAGATTTTTCCGGACTGAACCTCATAGAATACTGTGTCAATGAACGCGCATGTTTTGCGGAGCCCGACTTGACCTCAATGGGAACGATGCATCCCGTCCCATCGTCCTGCACAATGAAATCCACCTCTGCCTTCCCGGAACCCTCCGCCGACCAGTAGTACAAGTTTTTGTCCCTGATTTTGCCATACATTTTTTTGAGTTCGCAAGCGACATAGTTTTCCGCCATCGCGCCTTTGAATTCTTTGTATCCGGGGGTGTTTTGAAAAACAATGGCCGCCGGAAGATCCGCATGACGCCGCAAAAGGCCGATGTCGGACATATACAACTTGAAAAATGTATGGTTGGAATAGGCGGATATCGGATAATTTGGCTTTTCGACGTATTCCACTTTATATATCAGCCCTGCACCTATGAGCCATTGCAACGCATCTTCAAGATCCTTTGCCCTCCAGCCTTTCTTAACCTGGCTGAATATGAATTTTCGGTTTTCCTTACCCAGTTGGCTTGGGATGGACTGCCATATGGCTGAAATCTTTGGATAATCTCTGGTGTCTGCGTATTTTACAAAGTCTTTTTGGTAGGCTAGAAGGATTTCGTCTTGTTTTTTCTCAACTTCTTCGATGCTTTTTGTATCAAGCCAGATCTGAACCGCCTCGGGCATGCCGCCGACAGAGTGAAAATCCCTGAGTTTTTCCAGCAGTTCATTTCTGAAGCTCTTCCATATGCCATCCTCAAACGAGCTTTTATTCAGTTCTTCCGCAAGCATCTCGTTCTGGGCATAAAGAAATTCGTAGAAATTCATTGGATAAAGCGTCAGGAACTCAACTTTCCCGACAGGGAAAGAGGTTCCCTTTTTCATAGCGACGCCAAGCAGAGACCCGGCTGAAATAACGTGATATTCGGGAGCGTCTTCATAGAAGTATTTGAGTGATGTAACTGCATTGCCGCATTCCTGTATCTCATCAAAGATGATGAGCGATTCGTGCGGTTTGATAGATTTGCCGCGGGCAAGCCCGAAATCCTTGATAATTCTTTTCGGGTCTAAATCCTGCTCGAAGAATTCCTTGATCTTTGAGTCCTTGTCAAATCGAAAGTACAAAACATCTGAATAGTATCGTTTTGCGAATTCTTCTATCAAATAAGTCTTGCCGCATTGCCTCACGCCTTGAACAATAAGGGGCTTTTTGTCCGGATTGTCTTTCCATATTATGAGATCTTGCATCAGCGTCCGTTCCACAAGCCGCACCTCCCAAATCGAAGCCTAGCATAAATAAAGTGTAATTGTCAAGAATATCAGCAAATATTACACCATAATATTTGCTGATATCACGCAAATGACACTTTAAAGCAATACGGACACATCCATTCGTACGCTATACTATTCGACATGTCAATAATGGTATTATTTTTATTGTCGTATTTTTGTCAGTGGACTATTTCTTCCATATGTTGCCAATGCAATCTGGGCAAACGTAGTGTTCGTCGTGAGCCAAGACGTAATCGGTTAAGCCGAAACTTGCTGCGATTTTATTAATCGCGCCGCTCATTATTTGAATCAAGCATTTTCGTCTTATTCATTGCTAGATGAACGAATATCTACAATTTCGCCGGAACGCGAAGTTCTTGCTGAAATATATTCATTGCTGTTTATATATTTTTTACGAATCCATAGTTCGACAGACTCATCGTTGCGTATCATTTCTCTTGTCGTGGGTTTGCCGCGAAAAGCATCTGTTAGCGCATATTCATATTTAGAAAACAAATTATCATCGATGCATACGCGATTGTCAAAAATAATTAGCGCCTGATATAAAGCTTTTGGTTCCGGTTTCATAAATGAATCAATGGTTTCCTCTCGCTTTATCATTTCCAGCCGAACTTCCAATACCGACCGTAAGCCTGCGCCGTAATCATCGCCATTGGCGTCGATATCTGCAAGAAGCTTCTCAATCGTGGTGATATCTATGCATAACAAGTCGCCAATCCCAGCAAAATCATTCATTTCTGTCAGATATACTTGATAAAACGTTCCGGGATAATGCGCCTTGAACCATGCAAGCCTGAAGGCTGTCAATGTATACTCGACTGCATGTGCTTTTGGAAACAGGTAGCGAACATTATCGCCATGTATCAAACCGCATATTTTTACGAAGTCGCTGAATGTCTTTGGTTCAGCGGTTTGAATTATCCCGCGCGCCATGGGTGTTCCAAACTCCGGCACTCCGAGTGCATCTGTGTTGATAAGCAGGTTTAGCGTCGCTTTGTCCTCAAAATTTATCCCCTTTCCATCGACGCCTGTCGCCTTACACAGCTTTCTGAGCAATGTCTGGCTGTTGTGTCCTAAAAGGTCAAATTTCAGTAACGTATCGCTCAAAGCACGATAATCAAAATGCGTGCATTTCATGCTACGCCCTTCCGGGTTAAGAAATCCCACAGGCGTGAAGTCGTATATCTCCTTGTCTTTAGGAAATATAAAAATTCCTCCCGGCTGTTGCGCTAAAGTTCTTTTGACTCCGGTTAAACCCATCATCATACGGCCAATTTCACTAGAGTCCGGCTTGGAATCCTTTTCTTCATAGTATTTGCTTATATATGCCTCAGCCGTCTTATCTTTCATTGTAATTATTGCTCCGGCCCTGAAAACCTTGTCTTCCCCGAACATTTCACAGACATATTCATGAATTGCCGACTGATACTCCCCATCGAAAACGAATTTGAAGTCAGGCAGCTTGTCGCCGCCTGTCCCGGCAAATGCTTCAAACGGTATATCATGCGCCAACGGGTCTACTTCTGTTATTCCAAGCAAATATGCGACAAAAGATGACCCAGCGCATCCACGGCTTCCGATAAAATAACCGTCCTCCTTGCTTTTGTTGACTAATTGGCGAGCTATCAAATAGGCAGAGGCATAACCGTTTTTTACTATGCTGTCATATTCGGCGCTCAGCCTGTTTTCGGCGGCATCCAGCAATTCCGCATCGAATAATTCATACAGGCGATTGGTGCATATAGCGTACAGCTCGCCGTTGGCGCCGATGATTTCTGGCAAAAAAACTCCGTCAGGAATGGGCTGTATTTCTTCAATCATATCCGCAATCAGGTTTGTGTTGGTCGCAACGACCTCAAAGGCTTTCTCCTCGCCTAAATATACAAGGTCTGAAAGCATTTCTTCCGTGGTCTTAAAGTATAGCGGCGGCTGTTTTTCTGTATTTTCATATCCTTTCCCATTTTCCAGTACGCTTCTGATTATTGCATCGTCCGGGTCGAGAAAGTGGACGTCGCCTGTCGCTACGACCGGCTTGCCGAGAGTTTCGCCTAGCTGCACGATTTTCCTGTTGACAGCCTCGACGTCATAGGGCGGTTTTTTCATCCAATCATAGCGTCCGAATTTATGCGGCTGAATTTCGAGATAATCATAGTATTCCGCTATTTCTAACAGGTGATCCTCAGAACCGTGGCATAATATTGCCTCTTGCAGTTCGCCTATGTCGCAAGCTGAGCCAACCAAAAGCCCCTCCCTGTGATCGGATAATATGCTCTTTGGGACCATCGGTTTTTTGGCGAAGTAGTCGGTATGCGAAATGCTTATCAGCTTATACAAGTTTTTGAGTCCGATTGTGTTTTTTACGAGCAAAATAGCATGGTGGTCATTGCCCAAAGGTTCGATTTGATTTACCAACGCTATTTCAACGCCATATATGACTTTTATGCCCAACTCTTTAGCCGCTTTTTGCGCTTCGGGAAATGCCTGCACGACTCCGTGGTCGGTTATAGCGACCGCTTTATGTCCTAACTCCGCTGCGCGTCTGACTAAATCCGTCGGAGATATTATCCCGTCCATCGCGCTCATTTTTGTATGGCAGTGAAGATCCACCCGTTCCATTTATGCTCCTCCTTCTGTTATCATCACAAAAGCAATACCAGCTTCAATTGCGTACCGCTCTGCTGCCGAACTTGAAACACCCTGAATTGCGAAGCCTTCTTCATTCTTGTCGAAAGCGCCGTCCCCTATGCTAACCACACTGGCGGGAATTGTGACATTTTTTATCTTACTAGCCCAAAATGCGCTTTGTTCAATCGCAACAACACTACTCGGTATGGTGATGACATCAGGCAGAATACTGTGACAAAACGCAGATACTCCAATAGTCGTTAAGCCATCCGGCATGGTGATGACTTTCAGGTGTGAGTAGAGGAATGCGCGGTCTCCGATATGTTTTACACCGTCCGGAATAGCATAATCGACTGCTTGATAATACGGAAAAGAGTGCAAAACCGTACCGTCTTTACTAAAAATCACGCCGTCAATATCGCAATAGTGCGGATTATCCGGATCGACAGCAACGCTTTCTAAGCGCTCACAAATTTTGAAAGCCGTTGGGTCGATATTCTTGACATTAGCCGGAATTGTCACGCTTGCAAGCATCTCGCAGTGTTGAAATGCACCGTCTTCAATGGTAACAAGACTGCTCGGCAGAGTAACGCTCTTTAAACTTTTGCAAAATCCGAATGCCAACCGCCCGATACGCTCAAGACCGTTTTGAAAAGTGACGATCGAAAGATTATCGCAGCTATAAAAACCCCACCCCTCAATAACCTCTAAGCTTGCTGGCAGCGCAACTTCCTTTAGGCTGTCACAGCCGCAAAACGCAGCTTGCCCAACGCGTGTTACGCTATTTGGGATTATTATGCTTTCGAGTGCCTTGCAATCACGAAATGCGTCATCTTCAATGGCTGTAACAGCATCGTGAATGATGTAATCCGCCTGCTCTCTGCCGGAAGGATATGTATGAAGCGTTTTTCTATCTTTTGTGAACAACACCCCGTCAATATCGCAGTAGTTGCGGTTATCGAAGTTGACAGTGATTTCCATAAGGTTCTTGCTGCCAAATGCGCCCTCGCCTATTTCCGCAACAGCTGCAGGGATGTGTATTCGTTCAAAATTACAGCCGCAAAACGCATTGTAACCAATGCTCGTCACATTATCAGGGATTAATATGTTTTCGAGTTTGCATTGTAGAAATGCGCACGCTCCGATAGTCGTCACGCTTTCGGGGATGATTATACTTTCAAGGCCGCAATTGGCAAAGGTACAGTACTCAATAACCGTTATGCCCTCGGGTATTGTTATTTCCTTTAAGCGCCAACAATCACTGAATGCGTCCGCTGCGATATTTGTGACGCCTTCTGAAATAGTAATTGAAACAAGATTCGCGCATCTTAAAAACGCCTTGCTATCAATAGTTTTAACGCTCGGCGGAATGACGACGCTGGTGACGTCATCGCGCCTGCAAAAAGCCTGTGTGTCAATTTCAGTGTAGCCGTCCGGTATGCGCACATCGCCGGTCATCGCCGCCGCTATTTCTTTCGTCAGTGGATTCTCTATAATCATGACAATTCCTTTCGTTTTCTCAGGCACATATTACAAACTAAACGCAACCTTTAGACCTTCCCATTTTGTTCCTGGATAGTCATTGACGTCGTTTTTGTCATACTCTTCATTTTCATCAATGTACTGTTCCATTTCTTTCCGCAATTCGGGGCTATCTTTAATTGCGGCGCCTATGACAGCAAGCGGGTATTCCTCTTCTGGTAATTCTCCATACCATCGCTCGGCACGGTAAAGCCCGGAAACATGTGAGTTTTCTTTCAAACCCCAAAGATATGTATTATGCTTAAAAGCGGCCTGCTTGAGTTTTCCGTTTGGCGTTACAGACAAGCACTGCACAGAGCAGCAATCGGCATTATCGCCAATATCTACGATTAGTACACGCCGTTCCTTTGCGAATGGGCGGCAGTCGGCGAGTATTATGTCTCCCGGCTGAAAAGGTACGGGGAGATTCAAGTCGCCGAGATAGCTATAAAGCTTCCAATCTTTCGGCTTAAACCCAAGCGCGTAATCGAAATACCAGATGTCCCCCGACGAGTTCAAATCCCATTGACAGTATTCTTCCAAGATGCCGTTTTCGCCGGGAATGTATTTATCTATGGAATGGTTCAGGAAATTCCGGTCGTCCGGCTTGCCGTACTCATTTTGCTGTTCCCTGATATATCTGATAGCTGCGTCAAACTCTGTGAAAAAAGCGTCACCGAAATAACAGCCCTCCTCAGAATAGAACCAGTCGCGCAGCCAAAAAATTGTACCGGGCGGGTTGTTGTACCTTTCGTCAAGGGCGATTCGTGACCCCCGCGCAAGTTTAACTGGGTCATTGAAGTCCCAGTCCGGTTTCGTTGTCGTCTGCCTCGCAATAAGTTCCAGCACCGGGATTTTCTCCTCAATAGGCGCTGGGGCGTAGGATACGAGCTCGGCGCATCTGCTCCTAGTACGATAATCTGCGTTGAAAAAATCCGGATATGTGCGCAAGTAATCTCGCATTTCCTCTGATTCAATGAATTTCAGGGTTTCTTCTATGTAATCTTTCATGGCGTATGCTCTCCTTTGCGGGTATCGTACCACAGCGGGAGACGGTTCACGGACAATAGTAAGGCGGGGTGAGCTATGTCATACTTTCCGATTTCTGGGTTTTTTTATGTCTTCATTTTCAGTAATTGATGCTATTTGGGACAGTCTGTTCACAATAATGCCTCGTACTTGTTTTATTGCATGAGGATAGTTTTCTACATGTTTCTCATTTACTGAAATTGATACTGGTTCCCATCTTTCTTTTCTTAATCCTTTAGCTCTATCCAATGATGTTATATTCCGATTTTCATTACTATGAGTAGCAGGAGACTGATTTGAAACGCGCACATATAGTAGAATTGCTGAATTAACACTCTGTTCAGCCTCTGGAGGAAACGCATACTGATGATATGTTACATATCCTTTTCTTTCTTCCACCATAATTGGTTCTTCGGGCATAACAACTCCATTCATTTTCAGAATATTAAGCACTGTATGAAAGAAATCTTCGAATTGTTCAAACTCTACTGCATCAAAAAATAAGTTCTCTGTTGCTTCAATTTGAGGTTTGGAAAGCACAATTTCAATAGATATTATGTTTTTCGGATTAATATTTTGTGGTGCAAGTTCCTGTTTATTAAGTTCATTATTAATTTCACTAAGCATGATTATTTCTCCTTGCCATACATGGGTATTCCGTTAAACGCTTCGGGATTGTATTCCTCGCAATTATCAGAGAAATTGAGTAAAACCGGATTCCGTTCCATAATCATGACAATTTCTCCATATCTTTTCCCTTATGATTTATAATAAAACCTTGTTTTTAGCGGTTCCGGCAATCCTTCTCCTAGTTCGCTATCGTACTTAAAATCTTCTAATCCGATAAGTTTGCCGATTGAATCCGGTAGCTTACTTATGCAGGTTTGCTGTATCCATAATTTTTTCAGCTTCGTTATGTTGCCGATTGATTCCGGCAGTTCTTTAAGCGGCATATAGTATAAATACAAGCGTTCCATTGCCGTGAGATTTTCAAACGACTTAGGCAGATATTGTATCCGCGAACCATGAGCGTTTATACATTTCAATGCGGTCAGATTGCCGATAGATTCGGGTAATTCTTCAATGTCTGTGTGATTGAAGTGCAGTATTTCCAGCTTGGAAAGATTGCCGATTGATTCCGGCAGTTTGCTTATCCCCGTATTACCGAGGTGCAGTTCCCGCAATTCGGAAAGATTGCCGATTGCATCAGGCAATTCAGTAATTTTTGTTGAGTAGATATTCAGCACTTCTAACTCCGAATATTCTCCGGGTTCAATCCAATTGGGCCACGTCGCTATATTGGAAAAACTTAAATCTAGTTCTTTAGGATATGTTGCAAAATCATTTTTACTACTTGTCATTTTCTCAAACCTCCGTAGGATTAACCATCTTCTTGTCGGATGATAAAATCGACTGCATCCGTGTCGCGTTCTATTTTCATCACGCTGCTGAAATCTCTTATGCCAATCGATTTTTCATAAAAGACAGCGCCATCATCAAGCCGCAAAGCTGCAAGCCCGCCGCCAAATACGCAACCGCAATCAATGCATATTTTGTCGCGGTACTTCTCGTCAATCCAAATCGCGCAGTTATAATCATTGCGTATGGTGCATGTTGGAGTATGACCGAAAACACATGTATATCCCGGCAAACCCCT
>Ga0099364_10003375_pt1 | contig 24786 bp, 21 predicted proteins | sample TergutTh196P3_FD_73070 | JGI IMG/M metagenome (GOLD analysis project Ga0099364, IMG submission 73070) | Microcerotermes parvus P3 segment gut microbial communities from Pointe-Noire, Republic of the Congo - Th196 P3 | ecosystem: Host-associated > Arthropoda: Insects > Digestive system > Gut ...
GTGGGCGAAAAACCTGGAGGGCTATGTTGGGGACTATTTGGACTATGAAACCCAATTTATGGTAAGAGCGGCTAGCGACGATCCTCAAAAAACTTTGGAGGATGCGCGGCAGATTTTCGGCGAAATCCAGTCCCTGAAGCGCCAAAACGCCCCCGAGGGCGAGTTTGCCTTTGTCACAGGCGTTGAAACAGAACGCGCCTTGCAGGCAAAGCTGCGTTCACTTTTGGCGTGTGAGGTGTTGGGGACTGTGCGGGTTGTGGGGTATTAGGGGCAGTTTGCGCATAATATAAGGGAGGGATTATGCCAGTAGAGACTATGCCGGTTTGGTTGGACAATACACTGAAAATAATCGCGGCGTTCTCTGGTCTGGGTGGTGTAGCGGCGGCTTTCGCGCTGCTTTACAACATGATAAGGGGCAAACTGGACAGAAAGGAACGGCAGGAAAAGGACAAACGGGACAGAGTACTACAGCAGAAAAAAGAAGAACATGACAGGGCATTAAAGCAGGACGCAATTTTCGCCGACAGACTGCGCCAGGCGATTGAGCATCTTGGCAGTAATAGTGTTGTTATCCAAAAAGCGTCTATATACGAATTCGAGCGTTTGGCAGTGGATTCGAAAAAAGACAGGGAAAGTATCAAGCAAATCTTGTTTAAGTACTTTGATATGGCTACCGCAAATAGCCAAAAGGATGAAGTCGTGAACCCGCCGCTCTTTCGCAGTGTTGCCTTGGAAGCGGCGGCGGCTTTGTCGCGCCTTTACGACAAACTCGGCGACAGGATTGATCTGGAGGGATACACAAACAATGGCGACTTTAGGGGATTGCAATTGCGCGGCGCGTTTCTGATTGACGCAAATTTTTCTGGTGCAAACCTTGAGGGAGCTGATTTTCGTAAAGCGATTTTGTTTGGTGCGAATTTTTCTGGCGCAAACCTTCAGGGAGCTGATTTTTGCGGCGCGCTTCCGATTGGCGCAAATTTTTCTGTTGCAAACCTTCAGGGAGCTGATTTTCGTAAAGCGGAGTTGTTTGGAGCAAATTTGTCTTTCGCGAATTTTTCTGTGGCAAGCCTTATTGGCGGTACGAAATTGCCTTACGCGGATTTTTTTATGAGAAACCTGCAAGGGGCAGACCTACGAGAAGCAGGCCTGAAAGGTGCAAACCTACAAGAGGCAAACCTAGAAGAAGCAATGATCGATGAGACCACTATAATCGACGAAAGCACAAAGTTCTCCCCTGGGGTTAGGGAAAAGTATTTTCCGTGGTATGAGGAGAAATAGGTGTCCCCTTACCCCAAAGCCTCAAACCCGCCCTGTCGCAATGCCTCATAGAGGGTGAGAGCAACGGCGTTGGAGAGGTTCAGGCTACGGTTGTCCTTGACCATGGGGATGCGCAAAGTCTGGGCGGGATATTCCTCCCGCAAACTGGAGGGCAGACCCGCCGTCTCTTTGCCGAAAACAAGGTAATCCCCGCCGCGGAAATCCGCTTCATGGTAAAGCCGCTTGCCGTGGGTAGTCATCAGCCAAAGGCGGGCGCCGGGGTTCGCGGCGCGAAAGGCTTCCCAATTTTCATGTAGGCGAATGTCCATGTCGTGCCAGTAATCAAGCCCCGCCCGCTTGAGTTTTTTGTCGTCAAGAGTAAAGCCCATCGGCTCGATGAGATGCAAAACCGAAGCTGTAGATTTACAGGTTCTAACAATGTTCCCCACATTTTGGGGAATTTGCGGCTCGTGCAGTACAATATTTATCACAAACGGACACCTCAAATGATAGGGGAATGTCAATACGGCAAGCGATTTTTATCTTTTTAGCAGCTTATACAGCCGGACTTTTAGCGTTTTCGCCCGGGGCATGAGGGCGGCATATGCCCAGTAGCGCAGGGGTTTTCCGCGCAGGACGTACTCGCCGATGAATTGGTGGTAGTCGCTGGCGAAGCTCTTTTTGAAATCATAGATGCCCTTGAAGTTCTCAGCAGGGCACAGTTCGCCAAGGATGCCGTCAACACCTGGAGGGGCGGCGTCCACGAGGACGTAACCCAAATCGTGCAGTGCCATGCCGCGTTTTTGGCTCTCTTGGATGCGCAGAAAATTCAGGTAGTGACTGGACCGCGTGGCGGTGCGCAGGACATTTTTTGTTCCGCCGAAAAGGCAGCTGCCCATAGAGGAATAGTAAATCGACAGCCCCCCCGCAACGCAAATCGCGTTCTCGTCGGTGCAGGCATTGGCTTCTATCTGACGTTTGCGGAACTGCTCGCTCTGTCTGTCCAATGCGCAAATTTGCTCGTTTATTGCGCGAGTGCGTTTTTCGTTGGCGTTTTCTAGGGATTTTTCTAACTTGTCTCGCTCTTTTTGTCGTGTATCTTGTATTTTTTGGTCGAGCTTTTTATCGTAATACACAAGCTTCAGATCAGAATATCCCTCAAATTCCCGCAAAAGTGTAAGGCAATAGCTTTCATTTCTCTCCACAAAATTATCTCGCTCCGCAGTGTCAGCCATGACCTCCATGAAATCCCTCAAGGGTTTTGGGTCGTCTTTCAGTTCCTGGTAGGCGAAAGATGCTACACGAAGTCCCCGGCTATCCCCAAGGCGAATGCTGTAGCGCACGCCCTTATCAAACTTTTTGACAAGACTGTCGATGTTTTCACCAAGAGCGATAAATAATTGAACGGGATGCTTGTAGGTGTAATTCTCAATGTTGTGGTTGAGAGAAAAGCCAGTATCCACTAGCTTTTTGTGTATTTCCTTGCCCCGCTCCTGAAGCGCGCCGTTGACCCGCAGAGAAATGGGCGGATCCATGATAAACGCCGTGACGCCGTACTTTTTCATGCGTTTTCTGATGAAGCGGGTGAACTCCTCCAAAAGCGGCGTGTTTTCGTAATCACCAACAAAGCCCGAGGGCGCGTACCAGATTTTGGCGGCAAGCGGCATTTTCCGCTCCATAACAAGTACCGCTAGTACACGCTCTCCCTCCAAAAATCCCGCATACACCGTGGATTTCCAACTGTCTTTAACCTTAGCCCAACGGGAGGATTGGATATACTGTCCGCCGTTTTGACAGATGAACTGGTCGTGTAACGCAAAGTTTTCCTCTTTTTTGAAGCTGTACATTGATGTTTCCTTTTGCGGTTGTTTTTACTGCTGATTTCTCCAGGCTGTTGCGCGATAATTATACAACCATGGTATGGAAATGTCAAGGCGAGCTGCATTGAATTTAGTCTATTTTTTCCGCGCACTCCCACTCCCGCAAAGGATGACTCTTAAAGTTATGGGTTTTAATGCTTGCCAAAATTTTCAGCCGTGCTATTTTGTCTTGGTGAGGGGTGCTTTTCCACTCCATGTCGGCGATAGAACGGATTTTCAGGCGCTTTACAAGATTTTCGGCGCTCTCGCCTTGAGGTATGGCGACGCTTATTGTAACGCTTTTGCCCGATGGTATATCAAAGAAATTGTCGCTGAAAGGTGTTTTTATGCCGTCAATTTCAAGATGGACAAAACGTGCCCAGTACTGCGTTTGCAATGTGAAAAATGCCTGTGCGTTCCGCTCACTTACTTGCGTTACAGTGATTTCCGGCGGTAGTAAATGAGCCTCTTTGTCCTTGACTTGCAAGTAAGTTTGAGTGTGTATCAGCACATCGTTTTCGTCAAAAAGCTCCAAGACTAACCCAACTTTTTCATAGGGACCCACAGAGGCTTTACAGTGAAGCAAAAATGCGGCTTGAGTGGGCTTCGCTTCTATAGGAATATCAATATGCTCCAATCCTTTCCCGTTCAACGCAACATAAGTGCAGCGCAAACGCCCCCGGAACTCATTGCGTGTTTCGTTGATTACGTAAAGGGGAAAGCCCTTTCGGGGATTCTCGTCAATCAACGCCACGGCGGAAATCGGCGCGTTGAAACGCCGTGCCATGTACTGCAACGCCTTGTACTCCCCGTAATAGTCAATCCCCGACCAAGATGCCGTGGGCCAACAGTCGTTGTACTGCCAATAGAGGGAGCCGTTACACCGCCCCATATTGCACCGCCAAAAGTCCGCCGCGTGGCGCATCGCTTCCCCCTGCATGATTTGGCTCAGGGTACAAAAATCGTCAAAATGCATTGGCTCAAGGAATTTTGAGAGGATATAGTAGCGCATTTTTGTGTTGCCGCTGCGGCATTTTTGGTGAGAGAGCATAACGGCGCTCAGTAGTCGTCTACTCTCTGGTTTCGGCGCGAATTTCTCAATTGTGGCGCGGCAGGGAAAGGACTCCATACCGTACTCGCTGCAAAAACGGGTGGGCATTTTTCGGTATGCCTCCACAGGACTGCAACGATGCCACACGTGCCACAGATGGGTGTCGCCGCGGTTCAAGTCCCCTGTGTTTTTGGGGCTTTTGACGCTGCTGCAAGGGGATGATGGCCAGTAGGGACGGCTACCGTCATGAGTATTTATCCACTCCGGCAGGGTTTTGAAGAAAAAGTCGTTGTGGGCTTTTAGCAATTTTCTGTGCCGCCAATAGCCCCACGCCGCCCGCTGAATCTCGTTGTTACCGCACCACAGGGCAAGGCTTGCGTGGTGGCGCAGACGCTTTACATTGTCCTCTATCTCCTCCTTGACGTTGGCAAGATAATCTGCATCGTCCAGGGGATACATGGCGCAGGCAAAGGCGCAGTCCTGCCACACAAGCAGTCCTAACCTATCGCACAGGTCGTAAAACTCGTCGCTTTCGTAGTACCCGCCGCCCCACACTCTAATCATGTTCATGTTGGCGTGTTTAGCGTCCTCAAGGAGCTTGATCAATAGGTTTTTGTCCGCACGTCCGGGTGAGATATCGTAAGGAATCCAGTTTGCGCCTTTGGCAAAAATCGGAACGCCGTTGACGATAAACCTGAACTGCTCCCCCCATTTGTCAGGGGCGGTATCCAACTGAATGGTGCGCAAGCCGATTTTCCGCTCCCAAGTGTCCAATATAGTTTCGCCGTCGCAAAGCTCAAGTTTTACGCTGTACAGCGGCTGTTCCCCCAAGCCGTTGCACCACCAAAGCTGCGGGTCGTCAATTACCACATCCGTGTGAAGCGCGCCGTCCTCAAACTTGATTGTTTGGCTGATTGGCGAACTGTCGGGCGCGGTTACATCGATGCGCAAGTTGCCGTTTTGACAGCTTGCCCGCGCATTTACGCACAGCACAGCCGAACCGAAAACGTGAGTTTGTTCCACCCGAACGTCCTCAAGGCGGTGTTTATAGCCCTCCAATTCAAGGCGTCCTGTTACGCCGCTGAAAGCAATGACAGGTCCCCAGTCCCAACCAAAGTGGCAGATCGGCTTGCGCAGCTGAGCCGCACCAGGTTCGGACATGGCAAACTGAGGTACGCGGCGTTTTTCGTCCAAGCGTTCAACCGCCGTCAGAGGGGCGGCAAAGTCGATTTCAAGGATGTTTCGGCGGCGCAAAAAATCTTTACAGGGCAGACGAAAATCCCGGTGGGCGTTGTTCGTTTCGGCGAGCTTTTCCCCGTTTAAGGTGATTGCAGCAAGGCAATCCACTCCCGAGAGGCACAGGTCAATGCGATCTGACTCAAGAAAATCATCGTCGAGATCGAACTCCAACAGGTATTTCCAGTCCTGCCGCGCAATCTCCTGTACAGCGTACTCGTTGAGTTCAACAAATGGGTCAGGAATATGACCCCCGCGGTAGAGGTCGGTGTAGTTACAGCCGGGCAGATGCCCCTGCACAACTTGTTTTCCGGCACATAAACGCCACTGACCCCTTAGGTCGATTTTTTTCATGGTGTTTCTCCTATCTCTAAGAACCTGTATTCATAGACAGCCACTAGCGTGTGGCATCAACTTTCCCCTGAACAATCACCTTATCATACCGCTGAACATGGGCGGGGCGTTTTTTATTCATCGCTTTTGCTTCATCGTCCAGTAGTTTTTCCTTGAGAGCGATGGCGGAGCTAGGCTTGTTCTTGTCCCCAAGGCTCTCGCGCTCCTCTTGGCTAAGTTCGCGGACGATGACATAGTTTTCAGCGTTGGCGCGGATAATCATGCGGCGGAACTGGATTTTCCCCGCGATGCTTACATAAACCCCCGTTTCCCCGTCCACAACACGCACCGCCTCTCGCGGAATACTCAAGCCCGTTTCCTCCTTGAGCAGGAGGTTCAGCCCTGTGACACGCAAACGCAACAGCTCGCTGTCCTGTGCGGCGCAGGAAAAAATCATGGGGAAGCGGTCATTTGCCCGTTCGCCGATGCTCTCCAAAATCAGCCGTACCCGCCGTCCGCCGAGGGCGGCAATCTCGCCGTTTATCTCGTCGCCCACTTTGAAGAGCTGTGCATCCAACGCATCTACATTGGCGGCAAAATACCACCGTACACTGGTCACGAGCCGACCGCCGTCGGCGGGAGCGGGTTGCCGCATCAGTAATTTATCAATGGTCTTAACGCTCATGGGAACTTGCTTTTTCGCGTGGGCGAGGGCGATCTCTTTCCCCTGGAGATCCTCGAAACCATCACTGTATCCGATGTAAATCCCCGCCGCAGGAGTGAGCTGACGCCTCTCCGATTGTAGTCCTCCGCGCAGGGCGGAAATTTCTTTGTCCAATGCGGCAATTTTGTCTCTTGTGTAGTCCGCGTCGCCGCCGCTCAAGGCGGAAAGCACTCCCCATTTTTCACTCACTGCCGCCAGTGTTTCGGGGACGTCCGCAAAAATACCGTCGGCACAGCTATCCAGAAAGTCCAGGAAAAGCTCAGAAACCTGCGCCTCCAATTTGTGTGTACTCAAGCCCGTGAGTGTGCTGTTTTGCAGCTTCAATAGCCGCTCTCGCAGCTGTTCCTTTTCCTGTAGATTGCGGTAATCCGCCGCCTGTTTTTTAGAGGAGAACGCCGCTGCCCAACTCGCCCCCTTGTCCAACCGAGCGCCATCCCGGGCAAGGAGAGTGTAGCCGCTGTCGGGAAGAGTGAGAGGGGTTTCGTCGCGGATTGCAATGGCGTGCACACTTATGACCTCGCTGCCTGCGGCGGGGATTGCAGAGACGGTTTTGATAGGCTGATACAGCGCGGCGGCGAGTTGGTAAATCATACCCGCCGTCACTATCACAAGGATGACGCCGAAGATTATTTTCATTGTGGGTGCCGGTTTTTTTTCACGCATGGCGCGCTCCTTTTGTATAGTCGATTAACTTGAAAATCGGCTCATGATTTGCGAGAATATTTTTCGTCTTGCAAGGAAAAAAGCACAGGAATACTTTCGTATTGCGAGCATTTTTGACGAAGTCAGATGGAAAATAGACCGCAAAGACAAGTTGATTTTCATGTTAGGAGACTATAAGTATTCAGAACCTGTTCTCAGTAATCCGGGTTGGAATTTTAGACCTCAATCCTGTATCCTCACATCTCGCTACTCTATTGCCGTCCCGCCAAAAAAGCCCCCGCCGCCATGGCTTTTTTTCCCGGAGGTTGGAGGGTGATTATCTCCAGGGCGCTATCGCCGCCGCAACCAACAATCAGGCGTTTTCTGGAGGGGAACACCTCCCCTTGAGAACACAAAAAGTCGGTTACAACACGGCTTTCCAGTACCTTCACCATTGCCCCGAGGAGTTGAGCGGACGCGCAGGGCCAGGGGTTCAGTCCCCGCACCTGATTGTGTATCTCCCGGGCGGGCTTTGCCCAATTTATGGGCGAGTGAGAACGTCTCAACATGGGGGCGCTGGAAGCCTGGGTGTGGGGTTGGGGGATAGGGGTGAGTGTGCCGCTTTCAAGGGAACGCAAGGTTTCGTCCAATACCACTGCGCCAAGCTCGCTCAACCGCAGAAAAAGTTCTCCCGCCGTTTCATTCTCGCCGATGTCAAGGGCGCGGGAGATAAGCATATCCCCCGTGTCAAGCCCCTCGTCCATCATCATGGAGGTGACGCCTGTTTGGCTATCGCCGTTTAAAATCGCCCACTGAATTGGCGCGGCGCCGCGCAATTTGGGCAGCAGTGATCCGTGAATGTTGATACAGCCGTGCTTTGGCAGCTCCAAAATTTCCCGTGGTAAGATTTTGCCGTATGCCACCACGATAATCAGGTCGGGTTTCAGTTTTTTCAGCAGATCCAACGCTGTGCCGTCCCGCAGTGTAGCGGGTTGATAGACAGGCAAGCCCTTTGATAGGGCGAACTCTTTGATAGGAGGCGGCGTCAGGAGCATTTTGCGTCCCTTAGGCTTGTCTGGCTGACAAAAAACGCCGCTGACGTTGTATTTGCGCGTCAAAAGCTCAAGGCAAGGCAGTGCAAAATCGGGGGTTCCCATAAAGATTGTGTTCATATGCATATTATAACACATTTTCTTGGGGTGACGCAAGACCTGTCAAAAAAAACTTGACAACTCAACAAAAACCTGCTATAATATTACTCACCTCGCGCAGGTTTATTTTTTTGTAGAAATTAAAATCAGGCGCAGAGGGAGGTGGGGGCAGTATGCCGACGCGGGAGATATCAAATTATGACACAAATCAACGTGACGTCATGAAAATTTCAACCGCTTTGTGTAACACTATTAGCATCCCACGCCGAAAAATTTGGAGGTGCAGAAAATGCGCATCAAAATCACACTGGCTTGTCAGGATTGCAAGCAACGCAACTACAACACCATGAAAAACAAAAAGAACACACCAGACAGGCTAGAGTTGAGCAAGTATTGCCGCTTTTGCCGCAAGCACACCGCTCACAGAGAAACAAAATAAGGGAGGCTACCGTTGTGGCAAAGAAAGATAAAGTCCCCTCCGAGGCCTCTCAAAAGCTGAAGGAAGCGGAGAAATTAGTTCAACAGCGTCAGGCGCAAAGAGCCGCGGGAAAAACCCAAGTGGCTCTTGGTAAGTTCTTCAAGGATTTCCGCGCCGAATCGAAAAAAATCATTTGGCCCGACAGAAAAACTGTCATTAAAAACACCGGCATCGTCCTGCTCATGGTCGCTGTGGTGGGCGTCGTTGTCTTTGGTATTGACCGGGGGCTTCTTGCCGTTCTTCAAATGCTCTATAGCTTTGCCCAAGGCTCTGGCGTCGAGGACGCGGAAAACATCGGGGATTTGCTGCTAGGCGAATAGCTTGTATACTGAAATCAGCGAGCCGTATGCAGTATTCAGTAGGCGCTCTAGCGGTGGGCGAGCTTGAAAGGCTTTGCTTTTTATTGCCAACTACTGGGAAAGGTACGTTATGCAAGAAACAAGATGGTATGTTGTCCATACCTATTCGGGATACGAAAATAAGGTTGCTCTGAATATTGAAAAGATGGTTGAAAACCGCGGTATGCAGGATCAGATTCTGGAGGTTCGTGTTCCGACTGAGTGGATTACCGAAATCAAGGACGGCAAGGAGCGTCAGGTTGAACGCAAGATTTATCCTAGCTATGTCCTTGTGAAATGCGCAATCTACTTTGACGAAGGCGGACGAATCAAAATGGGCGACGCGGCGTGGTATGTCATCCGCAACACCCGCGGCGTGACCGGTTTTGTGGGACCTGACAGCAAGGCGACTCCCCTCACCGAGGAGGATGTCTCGGCAATGGGCATCGAACGCAAGACTGTGGAGCTCACCTATGCTGTCGGCGACGTTGTGACCATCAGTGACCCCGCATTCGAGGGCTTCATCGGTACTGTGGAGAGCATAGATCTAGAGGGACGGACGGTAAAGGTTTCCGTCACCGGCGCCTTTGGCAAGGCAAGCACATTCCTGTTGGACTTGAGTCAAGTAGAACCCATTCAGTAATCAGGAGTTCAGGATTCAGGTGTGAGGTTTCACTCACAGGTATTCAACAAAGTTATATCCGGTACAGTAGAATAGGATAACAAGGCGGAGGGTTACCCCCTCGACCCTGAATCCTCACTCCTGTATACTGATATAGTGGGAGGTATAGCTTGACTATGCCGCCATAAACCACATTATTTACGGAGGGAATCCAATCATGGCACAAAAAGTTACAGGCTACATCAAACTGCAGATTCCTGCAGGCAAGGCGACACCCGCCCCGCCTGTAGGTCCCGCACTCGGTCAGCACGGCGTGAACATCATGGCGTTCACGAAGGACTTCAACGAGCGCACCAAGAACGACGTGGGATTAATCATCCCAGTGGTCATCACCGTTTATGCCGACCGCTCGTTCACATTCATCACCAAAACTCCTCCCGCACCGGTGCTTATCAAAAAAGCAATCGGTTTGGAAAAGGGTTCAGGCGTTCCTAACACGGAAAAGGTGGGCACAATCACCAAGGCGCAGATTAAGCAAATCGCCGAGCAGAAAATGCCCGACCTGAACGCGGCTTCACTGGAATCCGCAATGAGCATGATTGCCGGAACAGCGCGCAGTATGGGCGTTGTTGTGGCTGAAGATTGAGGGGGGAATAGCAATGAAATACGGAAAAAAATATGTAGATGCGGCGAAATTAGTGGACCGCGCAACACTTTATGACCCAACAGATGCTTTGGAGTTGGTGATTAAGACAAAGACAGCGAAGTTTGACGAGAGCGTGGAGTGTCACGTACGTTTGGGCGTTGACAGCCGCCATGCCGACCAACAGGTTCGCGGCGCGGTGGTGCTGCCCAACGGCACAGGTCGCAGTGTTCGCGTGTGTGTTTTTGCCAAAGGAGACGAAGAAAAAGCCGCCAAAGAGGCAGGCGCGGAAATCGTTGGCGCGGAGGATTTGGTAGCCCAAATTCAAGGCGGATTCATGGATTTCGACGTGTGTATCGCTGCTCCCAACATGATGGGCTTGGTCGGTCGTCTGGGTAAGGTACTGGGTCCCCGCGGCTTGATGCCATCCCCAAAAGCGGGTACAGTCACACCTGACGTCGCCCGCGCCGTCACCGAGGCAAAGGCGGGTAAGATTGAATACCGTCTTGACAAGACAAACATCATCCACTGTCCCATCGGCAAGGTCAGCTTCGGCGCGGAAAAGCTAAAGGAGAACTTCAATACCCTCCTTGACGCAATCGTAAAGGCAAAGCCCGCCGCCGCAAAGGGACAATATCTGCGTTCCTGCGTCCTCGCCTGCACAATGGGTCCCGGGGTTAAGGTTAATACGGCGAAGCTGATATAGTTGGCTACACAAAAAAACATTAAACAAAAGGCAAGAGCGCGCAGTTCTTGCCTTTTTGACGCAGTCAGATGGAAAATATTCTCCCAAATCCTGAGCCGATTTTCAAGTTAATCGACTATAATTTTCATGTTAGGCGAATATAAAGCTAAACCTCAAACAGCTCCCGGGCATTCGCCGCCGTTTTTGCAAGCAGTGCGGCAGGGTCAATGTTTTTCATGTCTCCAATCATCTGCGCCGTATACTTGATGTGCCTGCTGTCACAGCGCTTTCCGCGAAAAGGTACAGGAGTCATGTATGGCGCATCGGTTTCCAAAAGCATACTCTCTAGCGGACAGTACGCCGCCGCCTCGCGGGGCTTGCGGGCGTTTTTGAATGTAACCGCGCCGCCGAATCCCAAATACAGTCCCATATTCAGCAGGATTTTTGCCGTTTCAACACTGCCCGTAAAGCAGTGAACGACACCTCGAGGGCGGTATTTGCCCAGTATCTCTGTCACCTCTCCAGTGGCTTCACGGATGTGTACGCATACGGGCTTGTCAAGTTCCAACGCCAATGCCAACTGCTGTTCAAACAGCTCACGTTGCTTTTCGCGAGGGGAGAAGTCGTAGTGATAGTCAAGCCCGATTTCACCAAGGCACACGCACTTTGGGTGGGCTAAATATTGCCGCAGCGCGGATTCGAACTCAGTCCAGTCGATGTCTTTAGCGTTGTGGGGGTGAACGCCGCAAGCAGCGTAAATGTAGTCGTATTTTTCCGCAAGAGAAAGAGCTTCACGGCAGCTTTTTTCGCTGTCAGCACAGGACAAAACCCCGCAAACTCCTTGCGAGGGCAAAGCGGTCAGCAGCTCCTCACGGTCGGCGTCAAAGTGCGGGGAGTCATAGTGGGCGTGGGTGTCGAAAATCATGCACTCACCACTCAATCCGCGCGGTCCAATCGTCCGTCCCATCGTCAAAAAGTATGCTCTCAAAGAGTGCGGGGATGTCCGCCACAAAGGTTCCCGCAAGCTTTTTGCCCAACAGTCCCTGGAGTTTTTCCGCCAGTATGAATATCCCCTTTACCACATCGTCGTCGCGGGAATAGTTGCCGGTACCCAAGAACACGTTGCGCACTAACGCCGTCGCTAAGTCAACTATTCGCACATTGCGGGCGCTTTTGGATAGTTTGTGACGGCAGAGAAACAGCGTTCCCAAGGTGCCCAATGTTGCTTTTTCTAAAAAGCGGCCTGCGCGGGTGATGAGCCACTTGTGGGGTTCGATTTGGTGACGGCGAACACTGAAACCGTTGGCTTCCTGTACAAACTGCTCAAAGTCGTGTGCCGCGCTATAGACAATTTTGTTGATGGTGCGGTCGTAAAGCTCAATCATAGCGCCGTCGGAAAAGCCGCAATCCGCGTCTGTCAGACATTCGGTGCGGATGTCCATTACGCCGTCCTTGAAGCTGCAGATACGCAGCGGCGCGGGGTAGCCCACAAGGCAGGCGGTGTTCACGTCGGTGAGCTTATTCCCCGATGGGGAGGTATAGTGGCATATGTTGTGCATATGGGTGTGTCCCGTGAACACAAGGCGAATGCCGCTGTCGGCGAGAAAATCCCGGTTGCGGGCGTTGTTTTTGCCCCCGTGCATATCGTTCAGACTGAAGTGGTGATAGAAAGAAAAGGGCGGCATTACGGGGTGATGCAGTACGGCGAAAATGGTGTCACCTGCAGCATGGGCGGCGGCGATTTGCTCCTCAATCCATTTGAACTGCCCCTGGGTGAAGCCGTTGGAGCTGTCGTCGTCGCCGACATAGCCGTCGCCGTCGTCGTTGAGCATGAGAACCCGCAATCCAGGGGCAATTTGGGCAACATAGGAAAACTCTTCAAATTCGCTTATGGCGTCGCTAAAACCGAATTCGTTGTACAGCCCGCGCAGCTCCTCGCGGGTAGTGATAGTGGGCTTAAATTCCGCCCCGCCCTCGAGTTTATATTGGGCGATCTGCTTGCCCTTAGCGGCACTTTCGATGTTGGAATGCTGTTCGTAGTCGTGGGTGGAGGTGATTAATACCAGTCGCTTACCCGCCTCATTAATGCGGCGGAATTTCTTGACAAGCTCGTCATGGCTCTCGCGGTCACCATTGCTAGTCAGGTCGCCGCCGACGAGCATCACATCGCAGTCGGGCATGGCGATGAATTTGTCGATAGCCGCGTCAATAATTGCCCCGCTGTCGTTGAGGGTCTTTTGCTGTCCATCAAGGCGGCGCCCCAGGGCGTCGGGGTTGTAGTAGTGGGTGTCGGTGATCAAGCAGAAATTTATGGGTTGCATTTTTGGCTCCTTTGGGGGATGGATATTTTATGTCACAGGGGAAAAAGATTGCCCGCCGCATTGATTATCACGTTCAATCATGTACAAAAAACATCACTTTACACAATGATTATAGCACTAATATTGACAAGTGTCAAGTTTTTTCGCCCCTATTTGACCCCCTCGGAAGCTTCGCTCACAACGTCTTTTTGGTCTTTTTTCGCCCCGTCTGTATCAAAAATGCTCGCAATACGAAAGTATTACTGCGCTTTTTTCCTTGCCAGACGAAAAATATTATCGCAAATCCTGAGTCGATTTTCAAGTTAAGCGACTATAGCTTCCGAGAAGTCTATTGCAATCCCCCAAAAAATGTGCTATAATAATTCCACTGAATGTGGAGGACACAACAATGGCAAAAAACTGGATGGTCTCCGAGGATGGTAGCAAAGAACGGCTGAACATCAAAGAAAATCTGCGCTTTATGTTGAAGAATTGGTTCGAGTGGGACAAAAAAAGCCTCTGGCTTCTCGCCTACTCCACACCGTCCAAAATCGCGTTGCCGGCTCTCACCGCACTGATACCCAAACTCATGCTCGACGCCATTGCCCAAGATTGGTTGCCCGCGAAACTCATTGTGCTGATTGCCGCAATGAGTGTTTTGTTGGCACTTTTGAGTTGGATTGAACCAAATCTGAACGAAAAACTGCGGGTTTCCGGGCAGCTTGCCCGTATGAAATACCGCATCATGTCCCTGCGCAAGATCATGCGCATTGATTACGAAACCCTTGAAAGCCCCGAGGGCAGTCAAAAACTCGCCAAGGCAAAGGATTTTTCATTCGGCGGGCGTTGGAGTCCCGGGGAGGACTTTTTCGCCGCGGTGAAGGACTTTATCTCCTCCGCTTTTGGATTGATCACATTCGCCGCCCTGCTAACTCGGCTTTCCCCGATATTATTGGCAATTATTGCCGTGGGCTGTGGTCTTGAGATTTGGGGATTTCATCTTGGCAACCAAAATATGTTCAAATATCACCGCAATGCAAGACCAAATTACGCGCGAATCGAGTACATAAACCGTGTTTGCACCGACGCGGAAACGGGCAAAGATGTGCGGCTTTATAATCTACAGCCCTGGTTCATGGACTTCATGCACAGTGTCGTCATGTCACACCGCAAGTTGGTGGGCAAGCTGATACGGCAGGATTTGGGAACGAAAGTGACTCTTGGGGCTTTTGCCGGTATGCTCCGTGAGGGTGCGGCGTATTTTTTCCTCGTTCAGGCAGTATTAAGCGAGAGCATCACAGTCCCTGACTTCCTGTTTTATTTCGGCATCGTTACGGGATTTTCCGCCTGGCTCATCTCCCTCACGTGGCAATGGAGCAATATCCAACGTTGCTGTAAGGCGTGTCAGCACTTCCGCGACTACATGGATCTGCCCGACAACGCCCAGGCAGGGAATCTCTCTGTTGGAGACAGCATTGACGAGATTGAATTCAGAGATGTGAGTTTCACATACAAAGGCAGTATTGACCCTGTTCTCAAGGACGTGTCATTCACTATCCGTAAGGGTGAAAAACTGGCAATTGTCGGCGAAAACGGTGCGGGAAAGACCACTCTCATCAAGCTGTTGTGCGGTTTTTATCCGCCGACAAAGGGGCAAATCCTCCTCAACGGCATCGACATCCGCGAGTATGACCGTGAGAATTACTACAAAATTTTCGGTGCGGTTTTCCAAGATTTCACATTCTTGCCTGTATCCGTCTCACGTAACGTGACTATCGCCCCACAGGAGGATGAGGATGCACAGCGCTTGGAAGCGGCACTGCGAAACGCGGGACTTTGGGACAAGCTAAACGCCCTGCCTGACGGACTTGAAAGTCCTATGGTCAAAGACGTTTGGGAGGGTGCGGTGAACTTTTCAGGGGGTGAGCGGCAACGCCTGCTTCTTGCCCGCGCGCTGTATAAAAACGCTCCAGTGCTGATTTTGGACGAGCCTACTGCTGCCCTTGACCCCATCGCCGAGAACAGGCTGTACGAGAAATATTCCCGCTTCACACAGGGAAAAACCTCATTTTTCATCAGCCACAGAATCGCCAGTACCCGTTTTTGCGAGAGGATATTCTACATGGCGGACGGCAAAATCGCCGAAGAGGGCAACCATGAGCAACTTCTCGCCAATCAAGGCGCCTACTATAAAATGTTCGAAACCCAGAGCTACTACTACCGCAAGGAGCTTGGCACTGAGGACATCGGGGAGGAAGAACTTGCAGTCTAGAGCTTGTAGGGGCTTGCTGAAAAACTATCTTTCATTTTTCTTGTCGGATATTTTTCCGTCATATGTTACAAAAAACTCATTAATACACAAAGTATTTCTTGCGTTTTTTGTTTAATCTGACGAAAAAATTTCTCGATAATAAAAACAAAATCTACTTTTTCAACATCGCCTATAGAATTCAATTGCTATCGTAATAATCCCAGTCCAATAAATCCAAAATACTCTATCAAGAGGTATGAGATGAAAAAAATAATCGCCAACATTCGTCTTTTCGCCCGCGGTCTGCGCATGGCGTTTTCCTCGTCGCCCCTGGCGCTGACCCTTGTCCTGCGCCAGCCGATACAGGCACTCGCCCCCTTTGTCAATATCTACTTCTCCGCAATGATTATCGAGCAGCTCACATTGAAAGATAGCTTTGAGGAGATTTTACCCAACGTCCTGTGGGCGGTGGGGCTGAACGCCGTTTTCTACTTCCTCAACTGGACATTTGACCGCTGTTCATGGCCCGGTATGCAGGCGCTGTATATCCAAGAGCAAAAACTCTCCTCCCAGGCAATGCTCGCTTTGGACTATGAAACCCTTGAGGACACGGACACTCAACACAAATTCACAGAGCTTTCTGAACACTGGCACCACAAAGGCTCGCCCTTGCAATCGCCCATATGGGATTTGAGCGGACTTATGGGCGGAATCATCTCAATCGGCGCATCAATTTATTTCCTAATCCCACTGTTCAAGATCATTTTCGTACGCTCCGGCGAGGGCTTTCTCAACTCACCCTGGCTCGCAATTTCTGTGTTTATCTTCATCGCTCTTGGCGTTGGCGCCGTGCTTTATTTGAGCAATAAAATGAGCAGGGCGTGGTTCACAATGCACAGTGAATACTTGAAATTAGAGGGGATTTTTCATTATTATTCCCGTATGTTGGAAAAAAGCAACACGGGCAAAGAGGTGAGAATATACGCTCAACAGGAGCTAATCGAACGCCACGCCTCCGACCGCCTCATGGACGAGGGTGTGACTCTGCAGCGCAAACTGGGGAATTCTCAAGCGCTGCAGTCGGGGCTTTTGGCAATCATCGGCGCGATTTTGGGCTTTGGCGTATACCTACTCATCGGCGTTAAAGGGCTGTTCGGCTTCATCGGCGTGGGAGCGATTGTTCGCTACATGGGCAGCTTCCTCCAGGTTGTCAACGGACTGATGCAAATCGGCGGAAATGTGGGACGCCTTGACGCTTTCATACCGGGTATGCGCTACTTTTTCGACATTGTTGACCTGATACCCAAACACAAAAGCGGCAAACTCAAAACGAACGCCCAAGCTGAGTTGGAGATTGAATTCCGCGACGTGTCTTTCAAGTACCCAAAACAAGAGCTATATGCCCTGCGCAATGTGAATTTCACACTGCGCGGCGGTGAACATTTGGCGATTGTCGGCGAAAACGGTTCAGGAAAAACTACGTTCATCAAGCTGATGTGCCGTCTTTATGACCCCACTGAGGGGGAGATTTTGCTTAACGGTAAAAATATAAAGGACTACAACGAGGAGGAGTACCGCAAACTTTTCGGTGTGGTGTTCCAGGACTATCAGCTATTTGCAATGCCCTTGGGTGAGAATGTGGCGGCAGGTACGGAAATTGACGAGGACAAGCTTGCGCTGTGTCTTGATGAGAGCGATTTTACCCCGCGCCTTGAGCACTTGGAGCAGGGTACACAGACGTGGCTTTATAAGGATTGCAGCGATGACGGTGCGGAGCTTTCCGGCGGTGAGGCGCAGAAGCTTGCCCTTGCCCGCGCCCTCTATAAGGACAGCCCAGTCATCGTTTTGGACGAGCCGACCGCCGCCCTTGACCCACTCGCCGAGGCGGCTGTTTACGCGAACTTCAATCGTTTTGCCCAAGGCAAGGCGGCGATATACATCTCCCACCGCCTGTCCTCCTGCCGTTTTTGCGAAAAAGTCGCCGTCTTTGAGGAGGGCGAGCTTGTCCAATACGGCGGTCACGAGCAGCTGATTTTGAACGAGGACGGGAAGTATTTTGAGCTGTGGAATGCTCAGGCTAAGTATTATGTTTAGGGGAACTATCCCTCGAAAACCAACGACGCAACCGCCCCAAGACTCTCCAACTTCGCAAAAAGCTTGCCCTCGAGTTCGAGGTCAGGCTGTGCGAGGTCAGGAACCATAATCACCCGCATCCCCGCAGAAAGCGCCGCCATAGCGCCGATGGCGGCGTCCTCCAGTGCAAGACAATTAGCGGGGTCAACGCCCAACTTCTTTGCCGCCGTAAGGTAAATATCAGGGTCGGGCTTGCCGTTTTCAATTTCGTCGCCGCAGACAAAGGTGTGGAAGTACTCAAGCACACCCGCCTTTTCAAGTTTCCACATCGCCATGTCTTTTTCCGTGGATGTGGCAATGGCAACGGGGATTTTCTCCTTGCGCAGAAACTCTAAAAGTTCGTCCAAGCCCGCTTTTTTCGGCACACCATGAGTGCCTAGGATTTGGTATTTGATCTCTCGGCTGCGGTCGTCCATAGCCAAAATGTCAGCATCTTTTGGTAGCTTTTTAGTCATCCATTCCAGGAATTTTGGTGTTGGAAGTCCGCAACAGGAGACAATCATCTCTTCTGTGACTTCCACGCCATACTCCCGCCCCGTCTGTAACCAAGCGTCGACACAGACCCGCTCTGTATCAAACATGAGTCCGTCCATATCAAAAATTACCGCTTTGATGTCATAGCAATTTGGCATTTTTTCTCCAGTTTTTTCCGTATACTATATTATCCCAATACTTCGCACACGTATTCCCCAAACTCACGGCAGGTACAACCCGTGTCACGACCTGTGATTACAAGCCTTTTCTCCTCATTCATGCAGACGTCTAAGGCGCGGTTCAGGCGGTCACCCTGGCAGGTTTTGCCGATATGCGACAGCAGCATCGCCGTAGCCCGGAGCATGGAACAGGGATCGGCGTACTTTGCCCGTCCCTCGGCGACCATGCGGGGCGCGGAACCGTGAATCGCCTCGAACATGGCGTACTGTTTGCCGATATTCGCACTGCCCGCCGTGCCGACACCGCCTTGGAACTCCGCCGCCTCGTCGGTGATGATGTCGCCGTAAAGGTTTGGTAGGACAAACACGCGGAAATCCCGACGGCGTTTTTCGTCGATAAGTTTTGCCGTCAAAATGTCAATATACCACTCGTCCGTGACGATTTCCTTGTACTCTTCGGCGATTTCTTTGGCAAGACTGAGAAATTTCCCGTCGGTGGTCTTGATAACGTTTGCCTTGGTGACAATGGACACACGCTCTTTGCCGTTGGCGCGGGCAAATTCATACGCCAGTTTGGCAATGCGCCGGGTTCCCTCGGTGGTTGTGACGGTGAAATCCATCGCCAATTCATCGGTGACGTTCAGCCCGCGGGAACCAACAGCGTAAGCACCCTCGGTATTCTCGCGGAAAAAGGTCCAGTCGATGCCCTGTTCAGGCACCCGGACGGGGCGCATATTGGCAAAGAGGTCAAGCTCTTTGCGCATTGCCACGTTCGCGGACTCAATATTGGGCCAACCGTCCCCCGCTTGGGGTGTTGTGGTTGGACCTTTAAGTATTACGTGGCACTTTTTAAGCTCCGCCAACACCTCATCGGGGATGGCTTTGCCGCAGGCAGCGCGGTTTTCGATTGTCAGACCGCCGATGTCCCGCAACTCAATTTTCTCCGCCTTGATCTCGTTGGCAAGGAGGTATTTCAGCACATTTGCTGCCTCTTGAGTAATCGTCGGACCAATGCCGTCTCCGCCGCAAACGCCGATAACCAATTTCTCGAGTTTGCTATAATCAATAAATTCGCTCTTTTGGGCAATTCTCGTCGCCCGCGCGGATTGTTCATCCAACAGCGCGGCGATATGCGCAAGCGCGGCTTGCTTTTGTGTTTCAGTCATGTAAATTTTCTCCTCATTGTAGTTTTATAGGCGACATTGAAAAACTAGATTTTGTTTTTATAGTCGATTAACTTGAAAATCGGCTCAGGATTTGCGAGAATATTTTTCGTCAGATTAAACAAAAAATGTAAGAAATACTTTGTGTATTAATGAGTTTTTTGTAAAATATGACGGAAAAATATCTGATAAGAAAAATGAAAAATAGTTCTTCAACAAGCCCGTATATTATACCACAAATTAGGATGGTTGTCACCTGCTAGAGGCAAGAACAAGAAATCAGGGAATCCACCTATCAACCTTGAATCTTGTTTTCTCTACGTCCGATAATCCCCATTAATTCTCACATATTCATAACTCAAATCACAGCCCCAAGCGGTGGCGCAGTGAGTGCCGCCGCCGATTTTAGCGTTTATCGTCACCTCATCCTGGGTGAGGATTTCCTTGGCGCGTTCCTCAGAAAACGCCAAGCCCTGTCCGTTTTTACACACGGCAATTTCTCCCGCAGCGGAACTGAAAGACACGTCTACTCGGTCAGGGTCAAGCTCGGCAAGACCATAGCCCAAGGCGCAAAGCACTCGCCCCCAGTTGGCGTCTGCACCGAAAATTGCCGTTTTGATCAGGGAGGAGCAAATCACCGCTTTTGCCGCCTGACGCGCCGCCGAAAGGCTTGCCGCACCAGTGACGTTGCAGGTCAGCAGGCGGCTAGCACCCTCGCCGTCCCGGGCAATTTCGCGGCAGAGATTCACCGTCAATTTCCGCAAGGCGGCGCAAAATGTGCGATAATCCTCGCTGTCCGCCGCAATCGGTGCGTTCCCCGCCATAGCGTTCGCCATAATCAGAACCATGTCGTTGGTGGATGTGTCGCCGTCCACACTCACCATATGGAAGCTCTCCTCGCAGTCCTCACGCAAGGCTTTTTGCAGGAGGGGCGAGGGGATGTTTGCATCGGTGGTGATGAAAATCAGCATGGTCGCCATGTTGGGATGAACCATACCCGAACCCTTGGCAATAGCCCCCATGCGGCAGATTTTGCCATCAAGTTTGAACTCTAGGGCGTATTCCTTACGTGTGGTGTCCGTGGTCATTATTGCCTCGGCAGCATCCTCTCCTCCCTGTTGGCTCAAGGTTTTCACGAGGTCTGGCAGGGCATTGGCGATGGGGGTGACGTCTAGCGGCTGTCCTATTACACCTGTGGAAGCGACGGCGATGTCGCCGCTTTTCAGCCCCAGAGCATTCCCCGTGAGCTGACACATTTGTGCCGCGACGTGTTCCCCGTCAGCGTTGCAGGTGTTGGCGTTGCCGCTGTTGCAGATTACGGCGCGAGCCGTGCCGTCCGCCAAATGCCGCCGCGTGACGGCGATGGGTGCGCCCTGCACCTTGTTTGTCGTGTAGACTGCCGCTGTCTGTGCCGGCACGTCGCTGACAATCAGCGCCAAATCCTTTTTACTTTTATTCCTGCGAATCCCGCAGTGCAAGCCTGCCGCTCTAAAACCTTTCGCGGCACAAACGCCGCCTGAAATTATCTTCATTTTTACAGCTCCCTTTCTGAAGTGTGCATAATTATACACTATTTTTGAATAATTTTCAAGTTTTGCAATGACCTTTCCTCCCTCATCCAAATTTTTTTCACATTTTCCTCAAAAACTATTGCAAAATTCGCAAAAATAATGTATAGTTATCATAGTCCTAATTAAAAAGTTTTGAAAGGGAAAAAATTATGCAAACATCCATTCAAAAAAAGCTCACCGAGCCGCTGTCCTTAAAAGCCGCCGTCTACCGCGCAACCGCTATCATGTTCATCATTCAGCTTTTCGGGGCGTTGGGAGCGGGGTTAATCTTCGTCGTCAGCTCTGTATTGGGCATCACTGTCCCTGTGGGCAACGAATTTTGGCAAATCTTCCTCCACATCGCTTTTTGGGCGACGGATTTCGCTTTTGTGGGCTTTACGATGATTTTGGCGTACCTAATCGCGGGTCTGCCCGCAATCGCGCCATCGCTGACACTAGCGGTTTTTTACTCACATTTCGCGGGACTTTACGGCGGCGGCATCATGCGCATCCCCCTCTATACAGACTTTTTCGTTCCGCCTGCAAGCGGTGCGGGGGGATGGAACATCGGCTACATGGGCTTTTTGCTCATCGCCTTGGGAGTGGGATACGGCACTCGTTGGCTCTTTTTGGCGTGGAACAGCATAAAAAACGCTCTCGCCCCAAAACTGGACAAAGTCTTTGGCAAAATCGACAAGCTCAAGGAGCTCAAGGGTATCACCATCCTCGAGGGTACTGATTTGGTGGTTCTCATCCTCATCCTCCCTTTCTCGGCGACGCTGATTACATATTTCGCCGTCCAATACGGCATCGCCATACCATTCAAAGAGCTAGGGGTAATCCTACAACCCGTTGTCACAGACTTGTTCCGTCAGGGCAACAACCTTTTAGTGGGACTGCTTATGGGGGCGATGGTAGGCGCGGACACAATCGGTCCTTTGTCCATGTCCGCTTTCAGAGCCGCCACAAGCGCGGCAATCAACGGCAATGCCCTGCCCATGACCGCGTACGCTCTGGCGTTCGCCTCCACCGGTTGGGTGAGTTTTGTGGCATTTCTCATCAACAAGGTGTTTAAACGCGGCGGCAAGATGGATACCGACGACATGAATATTGCCATGTCCGGTCCTATCAACGTGATTTTTGACAACATGAAGCTCACTGTAGCGTTCGGTATGCCCTTTGCGTATCGCTCCCCCGCCTCTGTCATTCCCGCCACTGTCGTGACCACCGTCGTCACCGCCTTGCTCGCCTGCGCTTTCGGTGTGAAAAATGCTCTGTATACCTCTCAAGAGATGCTGAACAAATTCATCGCGGGGGATTTTTACACCTCCTTTGCCCAACCTCACCTCAAACTGGGGGAAAACAGTAACTGGTTTTTGACTCTTCTCGCCATATCAGTGGGTGTTATTGCGGGTGCGGTAGTGCTGATTGCCCTGCGCGAACTCCTAGAGAAGCTGCGCAAAAACAAAGCTGAAAGTTACGAACCAAACGGCGACATCATTATTGAACTGCGGCAAATGAGCCAGGCGAGTGCTGAGAATTATAGTTGATTTTGCAAGTTAGGCGACTATAACGATAGCTGAAAGTGAAAGGGAGAAAAAATGACTGTTACCGAAGCAATTAACCACAGAATTTCACGGCGGAAATATTTGGCAACGCCTATGAGCGCTGAACAGCTTGCCAAATTAAGCGGGCTGATTGAGCAGTACAGCGAAGAGGAGAATATCCGCTTTGAGCTTGTGTCGGAGTGTGAAAGTGCCTTTGACGGGCTGAGTAAAAGCTACGGAATGTTCAATGGAGTAAATAGTTGCATCGCCCTGATTAAGACAGGGGACGATCCTACAGCAGTTGAACGTTTGGGGTATTACGGCGAGCTGTTGGTACTTCACGCCACAGCGATGAACCTTGGCACCTGTTGGGTGGCGGGAACCTTCAGTAAAAAGGATCTCCCACTGGAAATCACGGAGAATGAGGAGCTTATGTGCCTGATTACCATCGGTAATGTGCCTGAGAAAAACAGCCTGAAAGAGAAGTTTTTCCGCGGGGTGACCCACCGCAAATCAAAGACTGCCCAGGAGATGTATACCGCCGACAAAACACCGCCGGCGTGGTTCTTGGCGGGTATGGAGGCGGTTGTGAAAGCCCCGTCGGCTGTGAACAAACAGCCCGTTATGTTCAGCTTCAAAGACGGTGAAGTCGCTGCCAAAGTAGGCGACCTTAGCAAAACCTACTCCGCCCTGGATTTCGGCATTGCCAAGCTCCACTTCCAATTTGGTGCGGGGGGCGGTTCATGGGCATGGGGCATTGGCGGAACGTATACTAAATGAGAGTGCAGAACTTTGCAAATAAATACTTCCTCGTTTTGCACATTTCAGTAGTGCTGACACAATCTAAAATTAGGAGATGAATCATGAGTTTTACACAAATCAAAACCGAAGATTTCCTCGTGAATCCAATCACACTCTTCAGGGACAACTGGGGGCTTTTGACCGCGGGCACACCTGAGAAATGCAACACCATGACAGTCAGTTGGGGGATGCTCGGTGAGCTTTGGGGCGTGGATGCCGCTATGGCGTTTGTTCGTCCCCAACGCTACACCAAGGAGTTCATGGACGCAAACGAGAGTTTCACAATCAGCTTTTTGCCTAAAGATGCCGCGAGTAAAAAAATTCATGGGATTTGCGGCACAAAATCCGGACGTGACATGGACAAAATCGCCGCCGCAGAACTCACCGCCGTATCCCTGGAGGACAGCGTTTATTTTGCCCAAGCAAAGAGCGTAGTTCTCTGCCGCAAACTGGCGGCGCAAGAATTCGACCCTCAATGTTTTCTAAGCGATATCCCTCACGGCGTTTACCCAGACAAGGATTATCACACCTTTTATGTGGGGCGCATTGAGCAGATTTTAGTGCGTGTGTGATGACGGAGGAGTTGATTTTCAAGTTAGGAGACTATAAAGGCAACGTCCCTAACCTCTTATCCTTGAGTATGGCATCTTCATTATTCAATGCTCAATTGACCTCTCACCTCGCCGCACAAAGCTGCAGCAGCCTCCATGCTTGCAGCCTCCGCAAGCAGACGCATTTTGCGGCCATTTTTGCCGGGTATAATTAGGAGCTTTGCAAGTCCCTTGCGGAGCATAAAGCCCTCCTGTGCGGGGGCTTTTTCAAATCCGCCGCTGCCGCAAAGGCGTGTCAGGCAGTCGTTGTCAAGCCCGTTTTCTGTCGACGCAAAATCCTGCATAATATGCACCGCAGGCAGCTGCGCCAGAAGTTCCCCAAGGCTCGCGCCCCGCCGCGCCATAATTCCCAACAACCGCGCCGAAAGGAGCAGAGCATCCCGCGTCCAAGGGGTGGTCATCGCCGCACGGCGGGGAGCAGCGTCGCAGGTGTCGCTAGGGCAACTCATATAGCGCATGAGCTTGCCCCCGTTTTCTCGGGCAAGATTTTCCAGAAAAAACGGCGCATCAGAACATAAGGAAATGATTCGTCCCTCCCGGAATTCCTCCAGACAGCATATCGCCAACAGTTTCTCAAAGGGTATCTGCCCTGTGACCTCTGTAAAGGCGCTCATACGCGTGCCGTCAGCGTTCAGGCGCAGGGTTATTTTGCCGCCGGCGACACTGGCACCAACGGAACACAGGGCGGCTTTGAGTACCTCCCGGGGCAGGGGATCCGTCCCCAAAACGTTAACGGTTATCCCCGCTAGCGGCCGCTC
>Ga0099364_10003376_pt1 | contig 24785 bp, 21 predicted proteins | sample TergutTh196P3_FD_73070 | JGI IMG/M metagenome (GOLD analysis project Ga0099364, IMG submission 73070) | Microcerotermes parvus P3 segment gut microbial communities from Pointe-Noire, Republic of the Congo - Th196 P3 | ecosystem: Host-associated > Arthropoda: Insects > Digestive system > Gut ...
TGCACATTTATCAGGTTAGTACATTCACCAAACACCATACCTGCAACGTAGGTCACCCCTGGCATATTAGCGCTTTCAAGCTTGCCACAGCCATAAAACGCCCAACTCCCAACACTTGTTACCTCACCCGCTATGTTGACGGTTTTTATATTGTCGCGATAAGAAAACCATGGTACATTGTTTCCACCCCATTCGAACTCCCATATAACCCCTGTTCCTGTAATATCCATGACACCTGTGTCTAAATCAAGCGTCCACCATACATCATCGCCGCACTGACCCTTGCTGTTGTCTACCCATTGAGCGTAGAGAGATATATACGACTCGCCCGGATATGGAACTATAGCGCCAGGCATATATTTCGTTCCGCTGCCGTCATGCATCGTGTTCCAGCTGTCGAATTTTTTACCTGCGGGCGGGATTATGCGCATCGAACCCTCTTGAATTGCTTCGTGTGAGCGTATCTCAATTTCAGATACGCCTTCATTCACGCCCGGACCTGTTGAGCCACCAGTATCAGAAGCAACCCAACCGTCACCATAATTATACTCAAACGTACCGCCATTTCCCATATACATGACTGCCCATTCCCAATTAAATGTTACTGTCAAATTACTTTCAGGCATTTTGAAATAATGACCGCCGCTATTGTCGTCGATGTTGTACCAATCGGGCCAAACAATGGCGGGGGATATATAAATATTGTAATAATATCCCATTTTAGTAATAACATTATATGGTATTTCAATCCTGTCTCCGGCTGCAGCCGACGTTGGCAAATCGAAATTGACTGGAACTGTTCCGCCGTTATATTCCCATGTTATTATGTAGTCTGCCGCTTCAACTAATAAACTACCCCCCCCCCGGAACGAATGTTCCGATTGTCAGCGCCAGTACGAGCAGAAACGACGCGAGTTTCCGCAGTTTTGTTTTGGTTTTCATAATCATTTTCTCCTTTTTTTGTATGTATGTTTTTATAAATTTTTTTTGATAATTGTATTGACATTGTTATATTTATGGTGTATAATAATATTCAGTGAACGGCAAACCCGTCTGCATAACGGTGTTTTGACGGTTCGTCTCAAATTTGTTTAATAGTGTTAAAATTAGCCGTCTTCATTTGAGAGTTTGGACGGCTAATTTACGTCTATCTGCAAGAAATATACTAATAACAAGATTGTTATCCAAAATATTACAGATTTCAGTAATTTCTTTTTCAAGCGCCTCACCCCCTTTCGGGAACGAGACGAACCGCCCTGCCGTTCGCTGAGTATTGTTATACTCGGCTTGTTTTTATTATATCATGAAAATATGTTTATGTCAAATATAATTTTATAATAAATATGGCGTTCGCTTAAAAAATAATTTGCGTAGAATTTGCCTCGTAGGGAACGGATTTATCCGTTCCGCCCACTCTATAATAAATATTATTTGTTTAGTCGGAACGCATAAATGCGTTCCCTACACACGAAATACCATAATAAATGGTAAAAGTTGCGCGCATTATTTTTTAAGCTAACGCCATATATAATAAATCATAAGTAATTCTTATAATAATAATAATAAATGTGTATTTGACATTTGCTATTATATATTATATACTTGATTACGGTACTCGCGCGGCATACGCGCGAATAATTAAACCGGAGGTAATTAGTTTATGAAAAATACGCGGACTGTGGGTACGGTAATCAGGGGAATCAGAACGCCTATTATAAGAGAGGGAGACAATCTGGGGGATATTATAACCCGGAGCGTTCTTTCGTGCGCGGCGGACGAGGGTTTTAATTTCGGAGACAGGGATATTGTCGGGGTAACCGAAGCCGTCGTCGCGAGAGCGCAGGGGAACTACGTATCGGTCGAGGATATAGCCGCCGATATAAAAGCAAAGTTCGGCGGGGGTCAAAAAAATCTTGAGCTCGGCGTCGTTTTTCCCATATTGAGCAGAAACAGATTCGCCGTATGTTTGAAAGGCGTCGCGCTCGCCGCGAAAAAAATATATCTGATGCTGTCCTATCCGTCGGACGAGGTGGGCAATCAGTTGTTCGACCCGGATTTATTTGAGGACAAAATCGATTTAAACGCTTTGCAGAGTACAAAAGGCGGATTAAGCGAGAAAAAATACCGCGAGATTTTCGGCTTTTCGAAGCATTTGTTTACGGGGGTCGACTATATAGAATATTACAGAGGGATAATCGAGGAATACGGAGCTGAAGCCGAAATTATATTTTCTAACAACTGCCTTGATATTCTGGACTATACGAAAGAAGTTCTCGTCTGCGACATACACACGAGAAAACAGACGAAACGCAGGCTTATTTCAAAAGGCGGAGAAAAAGTTTTGGGTCTCGATAATATCTGTTCCGAACCGCCGTCGGATATCGATTCGAGAGTATATAAAGGCTACAACGAAAAATACGGGCTTCTCGGGTCTAATACTTCCACGGAAACGTCCGTGAAGCTTTTTCCCAGAGACTGCGATAGCTTCGTATCTTCTCTCGCGGGGAAATTAAGAACCGCGGCGAACAGGAAAATCGAGGTTCTGATTTTCGGCGACGGAGCCTTCAAAGACCCGCAGGGTAAAATCTGGGAGCTTGCCGACCCCGTCGTTTCTCCGGCTTATACGGAGGGGTTGGAAGGCGTTCCGAACGAAGTCAAGTTAAAATATCTCGCGGACAATCAGTTTAAGCATCTCAAAGGCGAAGAGCTTGACGACGCGGTCAGAGAATATATAAAAAATAAAGATTCGGGTTCGGACTCTCAGGGTTCTATGCAGAGTCTGGGAACTACTCCCAGAAAAATCACGGATTTAATAGGCTCTCTGTGCGATTTGTCTTCCGGCAGCGGAGACAAAGGCACGCCGGTGGTTTTAATCCAGGGGTATTTTGACAATCTCTCGTCTTAGATAAAATATAATATAAAAATAGAGGAGGTATGCTTTATTTTCGGGGTAAGCATAAACGATAAATATGAAAAAGAGGCGGCGTCGTTTGCGTACGCGGGGCTTTTGTCGGTACAGCACAGGGGTCAGGAGGGAGCGGGGATTGCCGTAACTCTCGGGAACACCATCGCGCGCCATAAAGGACGCGGCTTTGTGAGCGAGGTTTTTTCGGGCGATATATTAAACGGGCTCAAAAGCCGTACTGCCGTCGGGAACTGCCAGTATTCACTGGATTCTTCAGAATCTGATAAATATAAACCGAGCTCCGGCCATAAATATTCGGGAGTTGCCGGCAGGGAGAATATACAGCCGATTTTTACCGAATATCTGACCGGAAGAATAGCGACCGTTCACAACGGAAGCCTGACTAACGCGAAAGAACTGAAAAATAAACTTATGAAATACGGGATAGCGTTTGAGGGAACGTCCGACAGCGAGATTATATCGAAGCTTATCGCGTACTACTGCACAAAAGAAAAAAGCGTTCTTGAAGGAGTCAAGACCGCCGCCGAATTATTGAAAGGCGCGTTTTCGCTTATAGTTTTAAGCGCCGAATCGGGGGGGAGTAAATTAATCGCGGCGCGCGATTCGAGCGGGTTCAGACCGTTATGCATAGGGAGAAAAGACGGCTGCGGAATCGCCGTGACGTCCGAGAGCTGCGCCCTCGACACCTGCGGGTTCGATTTTGTCAGGGATATAAAACCGGGCGAAGTAGTCGGGATTGAAAACGGAGAAATCACTTACGAAGAAGTCGTTTTAACGCCGAAGCTGAAAAACATGGGGATATGCATATTCGAGTATGTGTATTTCGCGCGTCCTGATTCTGTCATGGACGAAATGGGTATTTTCGAGGCGAGGGTAAACATGGGGAGAATACTTGCGAGGGAAAACCCCGTCGACGCGGACGTCGTGTGCGGAGTTCCGGACAGCGGCATGGAAGCGGCCCTGGGTTACAGCGAGGAAAGCGGCTTGAAATTAATACAGGGATTAATGCGAAACAGATATATAGGCAGGAGTTTTATATATCCGACGCAGTCGCAGAGAGAAAACGCGGTGAAGTTAAAATTCAACGTTTTGAAATCAAACGTAGAGGGTAAGAGAATAGTGATTGTCGACGATTCTATAGTCAGGGGAACGTCGACCGAAAAAATCCTGCGTCTTATGAAAAACGCGGGAGCGAAAGAAACGCACGTAAGAATATCTTCGCCTCCCGCGAAATACACGTGCCATTACGGCATAGCGACGAGAAGCGAGGAAGATTTAATCGCGAGCCGCATGAGCGAGGAGGAGATTCGCGTAAGAATCGGGGCGGACAGTTTAAAATATATCAGCATAGAGGGGTTGAAGGCGGCCTGCGGTAAATGCTCCCTGCCTTTGTGCAAGCATTGTTTCGAGAGGGATTAGGGATTTTATTTATATTACTGCCGTTTGTCGAGATTTATAATCAGCGCGGTGATATCTGCGGGGGATATTCCCGAGATTCTCGACGCTTCGCCTATATTTTCGGGGCGCGTCTTATCTAATTTCTGCAAAGCTTCGATTCTTAGTCCTTTGAGGGACGAATAATCCAGATTCCGGGGGATTTTTCGTCCCTCCAGTTTTTTGTGGCGCGTAATTTCCGACTGTTCCCTCTTGATATACCCGTCGTATAATATTTTTATTGCCGCGAGTTTAAAAATATTTTCGGGGATATTTTCCGGACGGCCGGTATCTATTTCTTTTAATTTGTTATAATTAAGCTCCGGACGTTTCAGTAAATCTATTAATTTTACCGATACGTTTATTTCGGGGGTGCCGTTTGCGCGTAAAATTTTATTTGTCTGTTCCGACGGATAAACCGTTTTGTTTTTCACCCGGATTATTTCTTGGTTTATCAATTCAAGTTTTGTCTGAAGTTTCCCGAAGCGTTCGGGGGATATAAGCCCGAGTTCAAAGCCGCGCCGCATTAATCTTTCGTCGGCGTTATCCTGACGGAGAGAGACCCTGTATTCGGTTCGGCTCGTCATGACTCTGTAGGGTTCGTTTGTACCTTTCGTGACCAAATCGTCTATTAACATTCCTATATAGGACGACGCTCTGTCAAGAGTAAATTCGGGTTTACCCAGAACTTTAAGGGCGGCGTTGATTCCGGCGACTAATCCCTGAGCGGCGGCTTCCTCATATCCCGACGTGCCGTTGAACTGGCCCGCGCCGAAGAGATTTTCTATATCTTTAAATTCAAGAGTACGTCTTAATTGCAAAGGGTCGCAGCACTCGTACTCGATAGCGTACGCCGGACGCATAATCTCGGCGTTTTCGAGTCCTTGCATAGAATTTATTATTTTTTTCTGTATATCTATGGGCATAGAAGTCGAAAGTCCCTGGAGATACGTTTCTTTTGTTGAGTTTCCCATAGGCTCTATAAATATCTGGTGTCTGTTTTTGTCTGCAAATCTAACGACTTTATCTTCGATACTCGGGCAGTATCTCGCTCCCGTGCCTTTAATCTGCCCGGAATACATCGGCGACCTGTGAAGATTTTCTCTGATAATTTTATGAGTTTCTTCGTTCGTGTATGTGATATAGCACACCCTTTGGGATTTTTTATGATTTATATTATTTATATTATTATCGGTTCGGTCTGAAAAATTTATTATTTCATCGTCGCCGTTCTGTACTTCGAGAACCGAATAGTTTATGCTGTCCGAGTGGATTCTCGCGGGAGTTCCGGTTTTGAAACGCCGCATATCTATTCCGTTCCGTTTAAGATTTTCAGACAAGTACGACGAACGCGCCATGTTATCGGGCCCGCTCTCTATAGACACGTCTCCGATTATTATATTGCTTTCGAGATAAGTTCCGCAGGCGATGATTACCGTTCGGGCGTAAAATATTTCGCCGGCTCGGGTTTTTACGCCTTTTGCCGTTTTCTTGTTTGCGTCGTCAGATATATCCTCAAAAATAATCTCGGTTATTTCGGCCTGATAAATATCGAGATTCTTTTGATTTTCGAGGGTTTGTTTCATAGCCGTCCGGTACTCTTCCCTGTCCGACTGAAACCTGAGGGAATGTACGGCCGGCCCTTTGGACATGTTTAACATTCTCCGCTGGATTACGGTCTCGTCGGCAATTTTCGCCATCTCTCCTCCGAGAGCGTTAATCTCAAAAACGAGATGGCCTTTGCCCGTGCCGCCGATTGACGGGTTGCACGGCATATTTCCGATTGCGTCGAGCGAAAGGGTAAAGATTATAGTCTTCACGCCCATTCTGGCGGAAGCGAGAGCGGCTTCTATTCCCGCGTGGCCGCCGCCTATCACGGCGGCGCCGTATAAATTATTCGGATTGTTTTTTTTATTATTATTCATGATTTTTAATCCCGCGTTCATTAAAATTTAGATTATTTATGATATAATTTATATATTATGATTTTTAAGATAATTTAATTTAAATTTAAATATAAAGAAAGATAAATATTATGGGTAAAGAAAATCCGCACGAGGGTCATCGCGAACGCCTTAAAAAAAAATATAAAGAATCCGGTATCGATTCTCTGGAATTCCACGAAATAATAGAGCTGCTTTTGTTTTATTCGCTGCCCAGAATAGATACCAATAAAATCGCTCACGAACTGTCGTCTAAATTCGGGGGTTCGCTCGCCGGTATATTCGAGGCAAGCGGCGAAATGCTCGAGGAAGTAAAGGGCGTCGGAGACGCGACAGTCGTATTTTTGAATCTGGTAAGAGACTTGACGAGGCTGTATAATCTTGAGCTGTCGAACAAACCCGGTAAAAGAACCGGCATAAAAGACCACGAAGAACATCTCATAGCGCATTTTACCGGTAAACAAAAAGAAGAAGTCGTTTTGATTACGCTGAACAATAATATGCGGCGTATTTCCGAAAAGCCGTACGTCATATATACCGGCAGCGTAAATTCAGTCAAGGTCGATACGCAGAAAATAGTGAAAATCGCTATCGACAACAACGCCTCGGGGGTAATTATCGCGCATAATCACCCGAACGGACCGGATTACCCGTCTCCCGAGGACATGATAACCACAAGACGGCTGTCGGGGATTTTCAGCGAGATTAACATAAATTTCATTGACCACTACGTCGTTTCGGATAAGAAAATCTCGAGCATAAGAAACTGTTCGGTTTATAACTACACAATATAAAATAATAATAATATATAAAATAATAATTTAAATAAGGATTTTGTAAAAATTACATGAATAGAAGCAATATTAATAATATTATTACGAGAGAGAACAATAAATTTGAGCTTGCGTCTAAGTTTACCCCGACCGGGGACCAGCCGAAGGCCGTCGAAACCCTCGTGAACGGGATTGAGAAAGGCGCGAGGGAGCAGACGCTTCTCGGGGTTACGGGTTCGGGCAAGACTTTCACCATGGCTAATATAATCGCGAAATTAAACCGTCCGGCTTTGATTTTAGCGCACAACAAAACTCTCGCGGCGCAGCTTTGCGCTGAATTCCGGGAATTTTTCCCGAATAACGCCGTTGAATACTTCGTCAGCTACTACGATTATTATCAGCCCGAGGCTTATCTTCCGGGCAGGGATATCTATATAGAGAAAGATTCGGCCGTAAACGACGAAATAGATAAGTTAAGACATTCGGCGACGTCGTCTCTTCTGTCTCGCAGCGACGTTATAATAGTCTCGAGCGTGTCGTGTATTTACGGTCTGGGCGACCCGTCAGAGTATCAGAATCTCGTCGTAGGGATAAGAACGGGCATGAAGATAACCCGCGAAGAATTTATATCGAGACTCGTCGATATTAATTATAACCGGAACGATATTAATTTAGACAGGAATAATTTTCGCGTAAGGGGCGATATAGTCGAGATTATATCGTCCGATTCGAACGACAGGGCGACGAGGGTCGAATTTTTCGGCGACGAAATAGACAGAATATCCGAAATAAATATAATTACGGGAGAAGTATTTGAATTTTTGAGATATAAGGCGATATTTCCGGCGTCGCATTTCGTCGTTTCGAAAGAGAAAATCGAGACGGCAATCGCGGAAATAGAAGAAGAGCTTGAAGAGAGGATACAGTATTTTGAAGAAAACAATAAATTAATAGAGGCGCAGAGAATAGCCGAACGCACCCGTTACGATATCGAGATGATACGCGAAATAGGCTATTGCAGCGGCATAGAAAATTATTCGAGAATATTCACGGGGAGACCGCTGGGAGCGACGCCGTATACTCTGATGGATTATTTCCCGGATAATTATATTATGTTTATAGACGAGTCGCACGTCTCCGTTCCCCAGGTTCGGGGAATGAGCGGCGGGGATAAGGCGCGCAAGAGAAATCTCGTGGATTACGGGTTCAGACTGCCGTCGGCCTATGACAACCGTCCGTTGAATTTCGACGAGTTTTTATTAAAGCAGAATCAGGTTATATACGTCAGCGCGACTCCCGCGGCTTTCGAGCGGGAGCGTTCGGCTTTAATCGCAGAGCAGGTGATAAGACCGACGGGGCTTCTGGACCCGGAGGTTGAAGTAAGAAAGACCGACGGGCAAATAGACGATTTAATCGGCGAAATAAACAAAAGGGTATCGCAGAAAGAGCGGGTTATCGTCACGACGCTCACAAAAAAAATGGCTGAGGATTTGTCCGAATATATAGAAAACCTGGGTATAAAATCAAGATATATCCATCATCAGGTCGATACAATCGAACGCATAGAGCTGTTGAGAGATTTGCGCAACGGAGAATACGACGTTATAATCGGCATAAATTTACTGCGCGAAGGTCTGGATTTACCGGAGGTTTCGCTTATAGCGATACTCGACGCGGACAAAGAAGGATTTCTGCGTTCCGAAACTTCGCTTATACAGATAATCGGCAGGGCGGCAAGAAACATAAACGGCAAAGTAATCATGTACGCGGACAATATCACGGGTTCAATGGAAAGGGCAATCAACGAGACGAACAGACGGCGTAAAATCCAGAAAGAATACAACGACAAAAACGGCGTAACGCCGCAGACTATAATTAAAGCCGTGCATGACATGATAGACTTAAAAGAGAAAGAAGGCAAAGCGTCGGGCAAGTCAGCGTCAAAGGCGAAAAAACTTGAAGACAAGCTTGAAAACTCCGCCGCCCTGAGTAAAAAAGACAAAGACAAATTAATCTCCGATTTAAGTTCGGAAATGCAGAAAGCGGCGAAGAATCTCGACTTTGAGCGCGCCGCGTATTTGAGGGATAAAATAAAATATTTACGAGGGGTTTAGACTTGGGGATATAATTTTTTATAAAATTTTTTAAATATGTCAAATTCAGATTTTAAATTTATCGCGTGAAAAAAAGAAAGCCGTTGACTTTCTTTTTTGTTTTTGGTATAATAAATTCAGCGGATAGCGTTGTGGCAACGGTTGGCTAATCTCGGTTCCGGTTTGTTAGGAACATAAATGCGAGGTGACGCCTGTGACTAAATACAAGTTATTTAAAATACTCTTCTTTATATTCTGTCTTTTGATTACGATAATTTGGTGTACAATCGAAGTAAATTAACCCGCCCACTCTAACAAAGTACGGGTTAATTTGACTTTTCAATCAAATTTTTTCTGAAACTTTGCGCCGACCGTTAACACGGAATGCTGTCCGCTAATATTTATTATATTATTTCTTCAGTATTATTATACACAAAAAAAATATATATGTCAAGTTCAAATTTTAAATTTACCTCGTGAAAAAAAGAAAGCCGTTGACTTTCTTTTTTGTTTTTGGTATAATAAATTCAGCGGACAGCAGGGCGGTTCGGCTCATCTCCGAAAAGGAGGTGATAGCATGAATAAAAATTCGCTGAAAACTGCAATAAAAATATTAATAGCATTATTCTTAATGTTTTTGTTCAGTATAGAAGTGAATTAGTCGCCCCCACTCAAAGCGACTGATTTACATATTCGCACATAGTTTTTGAGCTGAACCGTTCCGGTTGCTGTCCGCTGCTTACTATTTATATTATACACACAAAAAATATATATGTCAAGATAAATTTTAAAGGAGTATAAAAAAATATTATGTCGTCAAACGCTGTAAATTTAATCAAAGACGGAGTTCTTTACATAAACAATAATAAACTTGTCAAAGCGTCGGATTTTCCGGCAGATAAACTTGAATTTGATTCGCCGTTAAAGTATAAAAATCAAACGATTGCGTATAAAATCTTGAACGCGCATAACGCAAATAAATCGGACGAATCAAAATTAAAAATAAAATTCGACTGTCTTGCCTCGCACGATATAACTTACGTAGGCATAATCCAGACGGCGAGAGCGAGCGGTATCGACAAATTCCCCGTTCCCTATGTTCTCACGAACTGCCATAACAGTTTGTGCGCGGTCGGCGGAACTATCAACGAAGACGACCACGTTTTCGGTCTTTCCGCGGCTGAAAAATACGGCGGGATTTTCGTTCCCGCTCATCTTGCCGTTATTCATACTTATATGCGTGAAATGACAGCTAAATGCGGCAATATGATTCTCGGCTCTGACAGCCACACGAGATACGGCGCTCTCGGAACTCTCGCGGTCGGCGAGGGCGGCCCTGAAATTGTCAAGCAGCTCCTGGGCAGGACTTATGATATTAACGCTCCGGAAGTTATCGCGGTTTATTTGACCGGAAGCGTTAAAAAAGGCGTCGGGCCCCAGGACGTCGCCCTTAAAATTATCGGCGAAGTGTTCAGAAACGGTTTTGTCAAAAATAAAATCCTTGAATTTATCGGCGACGGAATTAAGAATTTACCCGTCGAGTTCAGAAACGGAATCGACGTTATGACGACTGAAACGACTTGTCTTTCTTCGATTTGGACGACTGACGAAAAAGTCGAAAATTATTATGAAACTCACGGCAGAAAAGAAGATTATCGAGAATTAAAACCCGGGGATATCGCTTATTACGACGGAGCGGTTACTGTTGATTTGTCAAAAATCGAATGTATGATAGCTATGCCGTTTCACCCGAGTAATACTTATACTGTAAACGAAGTAAATCAAAATCTTGACGATATAATAAATAAAATTGAAGCGGACGGCAAAAAAATCGCGGGGGAAAAATATAATCTCAGGGATAAAATAATAAACGGCGGATTTAAAACAGACCAGGGTATAATCGGCGGGTGCGCGGGAGGAACTTTTGATTCTATATGCGCGGCGGCTGATATATTAAAAAATAAAAGCATAGGCGCAGGGGAATTTTCGTTGAGCGTTTATCCGGGGAGTCAGCCTATAAATTTAGAACTCACGAGAAACGGCGCGGCGGCGGAGCTTATCAAATCGGGCGTTATTATGCGTTCGGCGTTCTGCGGGCCGTGTTTCGGCGCGGGAGACGTTCCGGCGAACAACGCTTTCTCCATACGTCATTCAACCAGAAACTTCCCGAACAGAGAAGGGTCAAAACCGTCCGACAATCAAATCTCTTCGGTCGCGTTAATGGACGCTCTGTCTATCGCGGCTACTGCTGTAAACGGCGGGTACTTAACAGCGGCAACTGATTTGGATTTAGAGTTTAATAAATATAAGTTTAATTTCGACAGTGAAGTTTACAAAAACAGGGTATATTTCGGATATGGCAAGGCAGACGCAAAAAAAGATTTAAAATACGGGCCGAATATTGCCGGCTGGCCCGAATTTAAATCTTTGGGCGAGAATATAATTTTAAAAGTCTGCTCCGTGATAACGGACGAAGTTACTACTACGGACGAGCTTATCCCGTCGGGAGAAACTTCGTCATATCGTTCGAACCCGTACAGACTCGCGGAGTTTACCCTGTCGAGAAAAGACCCGGAATATGTGAACAGGGCTAAAAACAGAGACGGTTTCGATAAATTTAAACTTAATTTAGATAACACAGACTTCGGCAGCGTAATCTTCGCGAATAAACCAGGCGACGGCTCTGCGAGAGAACAAGCCGCGTCATGTCAGAGAGTTTTGGGGGGGCTTGCGAATATCGCGAGAGAATACGCGACGAAACGCTACAGAAGCAATCTCATAAACTGGGGTATGATTCCGTTTATTTACGATAAAAAAGACCTGCCGTTTGAAAACGGCGACTATATATTTATTCCGGGAATCAAACAGGCGATAATAAATAAAACGGATTTTATCGACGCGTATATTTACAGAGATGATAATATAAACCAAATCGCTTTGCAAATCCCCGAATTAACAAACGGCGAACGCGATATAATTCTCGCGGGGTGTCTAATAAACTATTATAAAAACAAATAAATTATTCGTTTTTCTTTTGCCTACTTTTCTTTTTCCGTAAAAAGAAAAGTAGGTTAAACGTCGTGGTTCGTGTCGGTATTGTAAACGTAGCCTTTCTGCGCGTCGAGTTTGATTCTCACTCCCGTCCGGAGCATTGCGGTCGCGCCATTCGCGTTCGATATAACGGGTATGTCGAGGGCGTAAGCCGCGGCGACGATTCCCGAGTCTTCCTCGTTTTCTTCGGTTATAACTCCCGCGCACTGCCGCATAATCTGAAGTACGTCGGTCGTCGTCCTCGCGGCCGCGATTATATCCCCGGGAGAAAAGCCGCTGAAATCTTTTTCCGACTCTTTTACGACGTATACCCTTCCCGAAACGTCCTCGAGCCCCGCGCCTTTTCCTTTCAGTAATATATCGCCGACTATATGCACCTGGAGCGTGTTCGTCGAGCCGGACGAACGCTGGGTGCTTCCCGTCATGACTATCACGTCGCCTTCTTTAACCAATCCCGTCTCGAGTATTCTCGACGCGACGTCGTTAAACAAATCGTTTTCGTTTTCGACGTATTCGTTCATAATCGGAGTGACCCCCCAGGCCAGCGCGAGCTTCATGTATGATTTTTCGTCTGGAGTCACCGCTATTATCGGAGCGCCCGGGCGAAAACGCGAAATCATGCGAGCGCTGCTGCCCCTGAGGGTTACCGCGACGATTGCCGCGGCGTTCAAATCATAGGCCGCCCGGCAGGTGGCGTCGCTTATGGCGTTCGATATATTGATTTCAAGACGCTTCAGACTGCCTATATTCTCGCCGTACGTCTTATAATCTATGTTCGCCTCGGTCTTTTCGGCGATTTTGCTCATCGTCTCCAGACTTCTGAGAGGATACGCGCCGATTGCCGTTTCCCCGGAGAGCATAATCGCGCTCGTGCCGTCGTATATGGCGTTTGCGACGTCTGTGATTTCCGCCCTCGTAGGACGGGGATGCCTTATCATCGAGTCGAGCATCTCGGTCGCGGTTATCACTTTTTTACCCGCCGAGTAACAGCTCGTTATTATAGTTTTCTGCAGGTGCGGCAGTTCTTCGAAGGGAATCTCCACGGCCATGTCTCCCCTCGCAATCATGATGCCGTCCGAAACGTTTATGATATCCGTTATATTTTTCACTCCCTCCGTATTCTCTATTTTCGCGAGCAGTTCTATATTATAATACCCGTGGGAGTTCAATAATCTCCTTACGTCTTTTATATCCTGGGGGGTTCTCACGAAAGACAGGGCGATATAGTCGACGTCGTTTTCCGCGCCGAACAGGATATCGCTCTTGTCCTTTTCGTCGATATACGGCATATCTATAGTAATTCCGGGAGTATTGACGCTTTTACTGTCTTTTAAAATCCCGCCGTTTACTATGTCGCACAAAATATCGGTCTCCCCTATTTCCCGGACTGCCAGTTCTATTTTGCCGTCGTCGACCATGAGGGTATTGCCTTTTTTGAGATTACGGGGAAGATTTCTATACGTGACCGAAACTCTTCCGGCATTGCCTTCGGTTTCTTCGGTCGTGAGAACAATTTGCCTGCCTTCGGTTAATTCGGCGGAGCCGTTTTCCAGTTTTCCCGTCCTTATCTCCGGACCTCTCGTGTCGAGGAGAACCGCTACGGGTATGCCGAGTTTTTTTCTTATCTTTTTCACCCTGTCTATTTTTTCCTTATGGTCCGGCTGGGTGCCGTGGGAGAAGTTAAATCTCGCGACGTTCATTCCTCCGAGCATCATTTTTTTGAGCATCTCCTCGCTCCAGCAAGCGGGGCCTATAGTACATACTATCTTTGTTTTTCTCATTTTTGTTTAACACACGCCTCTCTTTTATATATTTTATTATTATATTATATGCCGGAATATTATTTTACACAAAATTTAAATAATTTTTGATATGCTATTGACTTTACGTTACAAATATAGTATAATACTCTTTGAGATTATAATTATTAAGATTATAAAAAGTAAAAAAAGTTCTCTCTGCAGGCGCGAGAGGAGGGATAATATAAATAAATGGCAGAAGTTAGAGTAAAAGAAAATGAAACTTTAGACAGCGCTTTACGCAGGTTCAAGAGGTCCTGCGCTAAGAGCGGCGTTTTGTCTGAACTCAAGAAAAGGCAGCACTACGAAAAACCGAGCGTTAAGCGTAAGAAAAAATCTGAAGCGGCAAGAAAACGCAAATATTAAATTCTGATAAAAAGCGCGTTATCCGGCGGGAATCTACCCGCCGGATTCGCGCGTTTTGTCCTAAAATCTTCTGGAGCCGCCTCCGCTGCTGCGCCCGGAGCTTCGGACGCTTGTTCCGCCGCTCCCCCTGCCGCCGCCCCCCGAACCCGAAGGACTGCTTATTTTAACCCTCGTTTCTTTCGACCTTAAAAAACTGTCCTGGACGAGCGACATTTTCGCGTCTCCGTCTTTGACGTAATAATCCGCGTGAACCGCCTTTTTCACGGGTTTATGCTTGGCGAGCTCCAGCATAACCGCGATGACCGCCGCGGGTATGCCGACGATAAACGCCCATAATACGGCGCTCGCGCCGTCCGCCTCGTCTTCAGTATAATAAGCTCCCCCGCCGCTCATGCTCGCGTATATAGTATTGCCGTAAATATCGTCGACGCTCGAGGTATTGTTATTATAGCTTACCGTCATTTTTTCAGCCAGGTCAATAAAGATAACGAAAGCGCCGTCCCAGTCGCCGATTCGCAGAGCGACAAGCATAGAGTCTAACATTCCGTCGACGTAATTGTCGTTCATAATATTTATGCCCCTGCCCTGAGTATACACCGCGGCGTCTCTTTCGCCGACCCTTCCCCCGGTCGTTATCACCGCCGAGATATAATCATCGCCGTAACCGGCGTTCGCCCAGATATAATCCGCCAGTTCGATAGCCTCGCCGGAATAGTCGTCGACTATAATAAAAGTATAAGTCACGCCGTATTTTGATTCCATGCCCGCGAGAATTTCACTTGCATAATTCAAGTCTATGTCCGGACTGAAATGCCCGCCTATGTCGTACGCGTAAATATTATTACTGAACCGGCCGTAGTCGTAGTTTTCAAGCGAACTATCCGCCGACGCAGTATAGACCGCCGCAAAAGACAGAATTACCGCGATTATAATCATAACGCCCAATTTTATTTTTTTCATGTTTATTATATCCCCCGCAGTTTTAAATTTAAACAGATTGATAAAGTAAACTTGCAAGACCGCCCAGCGCGCCGAAAATCGCGAAAATCATCGCGCCGAACCTGAATACTTTGCCCGAATCTACCGGCAGATTCCCGGTTATTTTGCCGGTCTGCCCGTTCATCGCGTATATATACCGCTTATTTTTATAAGTGGAATACAGCAGCCAGACCGGAAGTAGCCCGTAGCGCGACGAAATTCTATCGACTCGTTTTTTATCCGTATGTCTCCTGACCGAAGAATAGCTTTTCAGGCTTTCTCTTATTTTATTTTCAGCCGAGCCTTCGAATCTCGTTCTTGCCCTGTGATACACTTTTTCTTTGTCTTCGTCGTACCTTTCGGCTAAAAATCCCGACAGAAAGTGCGTCGAGAAATCCGTAAGCTTTTCAAAATCGAACGGTTCGACCGAATCCATGATGTCATTGGGGGTTTTCGACGACGCGTCGACAGGGATATTCTCTATTTTTATATTGCCCTCGCGCGCGATATTATAAGTATCCGTTTTCGTTATTCTATAATCTCCGCTGCGCCTGACGCTGACTATATCGCCCTCGCCCCGGATATTAAAGCCCACCTCGCCTTTATATATCCAGAACGGCGTGTAAACCCCAGTGAGTTTTTCGATATTCTGGTCGCTTTTATAGGCGTTGGGAATAAATCTTTTCTTTTTGAGGTACTGCCTGAAAGCGTCCATCGCCTGTTCTTTCGTATTCTGGAACGGTATAATAACGCACGGTTTAAACTCCCCTGAAAGTCTGGGAACCATAACGACGGGCCGCTGACAGTACACGCAGAAAGTCGCGGACGTAACGGTATCCGTTATAACCTCCGCCCCGCAGTAATTGCAGTCGTAGACTTTAATATTATCCTCCGATAAAGGCTCGACGGGGTCTTGGGCGGTGTCATAGACCGATTTATCGCTCGTCGTCTCTCCCGAGCCCAGGTCTTTTTCTGTAAATTCCGAGTCGCACCATTCGCATTTCCATTGCTGCGTAGCCGGGTCGAACAGTAAATCCGCGCCGCAGGTCAGGCATTTAAGTGTTTTTACCATAATATAAATTCTCCAAAAAATTTATTTTATTATGTCTATTGCTTATTTAATTTAAAATAGGTTGCATAAAAAATATAATTATATTGTTTTGTACTGAAGATAATGCCTATTATGCGCGACGCTGATTCTTTTCATGGTCAGTTGCCATAGCGTGAATTTCTTCAATAGATTTGCCTTTAAAAAGGTCGCGCCGCCACTCGGTATAATCAAAAGTATCGCGTTTAATCATACTGATAAATCGCTCTGTATCGACTTCGCCTAAATTTGCCAAAAGCACGTTTATTGCGTCAACGCGCACAATACTATCAGTTCTCATTTGGGTTTTCCTCCGTTTCTAAAACAAAATTGACGGGGTTGATTATTTTGATTTCCGTGACAGTTTTATTTAACAGCCTCTTGTCTGTTGTTATAAAATAATCGCAGCCGTTTGTTATCGCACAGGCAATGTGCAGCGAGTCCATTTCTTTTATGCCAAATTTCATGATTTCTTTTCCCAATAAAAGTACATCTACAGACGAAAGGCAGCTTTCATGAGCTATATTTTTCCATAATGCAACGGAATTTTGCCTGTCCTCATACGGACTGTTACTGTTCTCGAAATCAAGCATATAGGACCAAACCAATAAATATTTACTATCTTTAACTGCGGCTTGAATATATAATTTTGCTTCTGTTTCCAATCTGATTTTCATTTGCGACTGGTCGTCAAAAGGTCGGTTATAACAGCAAATATCAATATATATTTTGAGCATAAATATTTTTCCTCGCTTTGCCTGTATTTTCATTTATAATTATTAACATAATAACCGCTTGAAATATTGCAGCAAATGCTTATTATCCTGCATTACTCATTTCTTTCTGTTCTTTTTTCTTTTTAAAATTAAAATTTGCCCACGACTCCAAAGGCTATAAAAGCCCCGCCCATAGCGGCAATGCCCAGCACTATCGCGGCAGAAACGCCAAAAGCGACAAGCACAGTAGTGCCGCCGGCGGCTAGTTCCAGTTCTTCTTCGCTTAGTTCATCATACGGTTCGAGAATATCTTTGCCGAAATCCTGTATATCCTGTTCACTAAAAATAAAGCCGTTTTCCTTGCCGTAAGCAACCAAATCTTCCGTTCTGCCTGTACCAAGCTCTGTAAGACGTTCCGCAACTTTTCCGTCAGTTTCAGCTAATTTTATAAGCGCGTAAAACGCCTGTGCGCCGGGGCTTAGATTAACATCAAACTTAGCCAGCCTTTTTTGCAACATATCTTTTAATAATTCGCGCAGTTCCGCCGTAGAAAAATCATACCCCAGTTTCTGCGCGTAATCCGCGAGTGCATCAATATCGCTGCCGAAACTTTTAATTTTAGATTGATGCTCCGGATTTTCCGATAAAAACTTGAAAAATTGTTCCATATCTTTTTTGTCCATTTCAAAACCTCCTAACAAATTCGACAGGATTTACAGTTTCTATTCCTGTAATTACTTTATTTAAAATCTTTTTATTTATTGTTAAAAAATAGTCGGCTTTTGCATATATTGCGCACACTATGTGCGAAAGGTCTGTTGAAGCAACAGTTATCAAGATAAACTTTAATTTTGCTCACATAATCCCCCCTAATATAAATTTCTGTGTTATTATAAGGGCGCACAGCCAAGCGCCGCCCCTGTAATTTCGCCCGGAGTACGCACGATTTTTTTTGCTCCCGCATTTATAATCACGCTTTCCGTCCGGTACCCCCAAGCTGCGCCCAACGGGTACATTCCCGCGTTTGCCGCCGTAATCATGTCAATATCAGAATCACCGATAAATATAATCTCGTTAGGCGGTAAGCCCATCTTGTCCGCGAGATATAACGCCGAATCGGGCTTCGGCTTATGCGGGAACCGTTCGCTCCCTCCGAGAATTTCTGTGAAATAATCTTTGTCCAGCAACGACGTCACTATTTTTTTAGCCATATTGTCCTGTTTATTAGATAACACGCACATTTTAATCTTGTTTTCGCGCAGCGTCGCAAGACATTCAGCTATTCCGCCGTAAAGCCGTGTTTTTTCAAAGCAATGCTCTTAATAAAATTTTATATAACGCCCAAAAGCCTTTTCTAAAATATCATTATAATTTTCAGCGTTTTTTATCCCGCCGGGCAGGCAGCCGCTGACAAACGCCCGCGCCCCGTTATTTAGATGCTTAAATATTTCTTCCCGCGTTTTCCTCCCGAAATCAAAACTTTCAAGCATTAAATTAATAGCGTTGCATAAATCATCGCCCGTGTCAGCGATTGTGCCGTCCAAGTCAAATATAATTCCTTTAAATTTCATAAATTTATTTATTTATCCCCAGTTCAGCAAGTTTCTCCGTCAGGAAATCTTTCGCCAGTTTTATATCGGCTTCGGGATTATCGCCCACTTCGCGCTCTATCGTCAAAAAGCCTTTATAGCCGATTTTCGCGAGAGTCGGCAAATAATTATCCCAGTCCACGCCGCCTTTTCCGAGCGGCAGTTCTTCCCAGCCGTCAGGCTTCGGCATACTGCCGAGCATAACGCCGTCTTTTGCGTGCGTATGCACGATATATTTTTTTAATATTTCAACGCCTTTAACCGGGTCGTCCGCGACGCACATCACAAGATTTGCCGGGTCCATATTCACGCGGACGCCCATCGCTCCGAGAGAATCCAAGAACGCGCATAAAACTTTGCTTGTTTCCGGACCTGTTTCGACGGCAAACGCCGAGCCTATGCTGTCCGCGTACAGCGCCAGTTCGCGGCAGGCGGCGCGGGCTGTATCTTTTGATTCGCTTTCTTCTTCGCTAATCGCGCCGATATGCGTCGTCACAATATCGCACTCAAGCATTTTAGCCACGTCTAAAACCCGTTTAGAGTTCTCCACGTTTTTCGCGTTATTATCTTTGCTCATGAAACCGTGTCCGAAATCCCCGCAGATTGCCGAGAATATAAGCCCCTGCGACTTCACGAAGTCAAGAATTTCTTTCGCTTTCGCGCTTGTCATCTCGTCAAATTTCAGTGCGCCGAAAGTCGCGTAAGCCTGTATGCCTTCCGCCCCCAGCTTCGCCGCTTTTTTTACGCCCTCTTTAAAAGTCAGCATCGGGTCGTTTGACGCTACTATCGAGTCTATACTGCTTGCCTTGAAAGATTCAACCATTACACCTATTTTCATACTTTTATCCTCCCGAAATTATTTATTATTATTTTATCATAAAATTGTTACCAAACTATTTATACAAATTTATTTCTTTAATTCTTCCTGCTGCCGTCCTTGTCAAAAAATTTTTTAAGAGCAATCTCCGTCGGGATAACCGGCAGGACAAGAAAGACGCACTGTATCTTAATTTATCTACACAAAAATATTCTCTGCAGTCAACCCTTCGCCCGCCCCTTGCCTGCCTTTTATTAAAACAAGGCTCGCAGACTTATCCGCAGCCGCAAAAATAAATTTTATCTTCTTCGGCGTTATATTATTAGCCGTCATCGCCGCGAATAAACTCTGCAATCTGTCCGGTCTGTATACTATATAAAAATCCCCGCCGTTTTTTATCAGCCGCGCCGCCGATTTTAATATATCAAAAATATCGCACGCAATCTCGCGCCGCGCAATATTTTTATAATTGCGCGGGCTTAATTTGCCGTGCAAATCCTGACCGTTACCGCCGCGCCCCACAGCGGGCGCGTGCCTTAAATAAGGCGGGTTCGTGAATATTATATCGGCGGAGTGAGCCAATATTTTTTTATCATTATGATATAAACTATCATGATTTTTTAAATCCGCGCAGATTATTTTTATATTATTTTCAAGTTTATTTATACTCGCGTTATAATCTGCAAGCTCCGCGTAAATCTCCTGAATCTCAAGCGCGTATATAAGCCTGATTTTTTCGCGGGCGGCGAGCAGTAAACTTATAACCCCTGAACCTGCCCCAAATTCTATGCCTGTTTTATACGCGCCCGTACTCTCCGCGCAGATAAAATCCGCAAGCATAAGCGCGTCCGTGCCGAACAACAGCCCGTCTTTTACCTGATAAAGCGCGAGATTATCGTTTATTTCATCTTTTCTTAAATCATTAAAATCTATCATTATTATTTATTAAATTAATTAAATTTCAGGGGCTGCCTTTTTAACAGCCGCCCCTATTTTTTTATTCAGGTTTACACGCGTCAACCGGGCAAACTCCTTCGCAGGCTCCGCAGTCTATGCAGTCGTCTTTAGTTATGACATATTTGTCGCCGTCCTGTTTTATGCACTCTACCGGACATTCGCTTTCGCAAGCGCCGCAGTTTATGCACTCGTCTGTTATAACATAAGCCATGTTTTTATCCTCCTGATAAATTTAATTTTTTATTTATTATAACATATAAATCAAGAAAAATCAAGAATAATTTACGATTATTTTAAAATTTATCCAACTTAAAGCATCTGACGGCGTTTTCGCCGGTTTTATTTATTAAATCGTGCGCGTCCATATTTTTGATTTGCGCGATTTTCTCCGCGATTATTCTTAAATTGCGCGAATCGTTGCGCTCGCCGCGCTTCGGGTGGGGCGAAAGATACGGGCAGTCTGTTTCAAGCATGATATATTCGGCGGGTATCGCTTTAAGCGCTTCTATGCAAGTTTTAGCGTTCGCGAAAGTCGCCACTCCGCCGAAAGACATCATGTATCCGAGCTTTACAAGCTCGCGAGCCATTTCGACGCTCCCCGCGAAACAATGGAACACGCCTGTCAATTTATATTTTTTCACAGTTTCAAGAGTTTCGCCGTGCGCGTCCCTGTCATGTATAACGACGGGATAATTCACGTCGGCGGCGAAGCCCATCTGTTTTTTGAACCAGTACCGCTGCGAATCGCGGTTCGAAAAATCATGGTAAAAATCAAACCCGATTTCGCCGACTGCAACGGCTTTTTTATTTTCAAGCAGTCCGGCGAGAATTTCAAGCGTATTATCGGGCGTGCGTTCCGCGTCGTGCGGGTGGACTCCCGCCGTCGCGTATATAAAATCATATTTTTTCGATAATTCAAGGCTTGCTTTCGAGCTTTTTATGCTTGCGCCGGCGTTTATTATTAAATCTACGCCGCTGTTTTTTACTGATTTTATAATTTCGTCCCGGTCACTATTAAATCTTTTGTCGTCATAATGCGCGTGCGTGTCTATTAACATAAATTTTTATACTCCTGTTTTTATTATTTAACTCTATTATATCACAAATTTTTATAATTTTCAAATTATTTAATAAAAGTGCATAAGATTTTCAATTTTATAACCGTATATAATATTATAGACGCGTTTAATAAAAGCAAAGAAAGGAGCGGATTTATATAGATTCTGTAAATGTAACAAAAATGGATAATATAAACAGCGCACCGGAAGTAAACAATAATTTTTACGAAAAATATAATCCGCAGATACGCGCCGTTGTCACGAGAATTTTAAACGGCGCGGGCAAAAGTCAGGATATTGACGACTGTGTGAATACCGTGTATTTAGAATTAATCGAGAAACTGCGGCAGTATAACGAAATGCGCGGAAGTCTGGCGACTTTTGTTGCTGTAGTTGCGCGGTCGGCGGCGTTGGACTATTGCAGGAGCAATCTGCGGCGGACGGGCGAACTAATAGGCGACGATAAAATTGATTTTTTAACCGAGCCTGTAGAAATCGAGAATAACATAGAGTTTCAGATGCTTGTAGAGAGTATACTTGAAAAATTAAACGAGCGGGAAAATATTCTGTTTACTTTCAGATATTTATTATTTTATTCGCCGGAGGAAATCGCGAAAATTTTTAAGATTAAACGTAACGCGGTTGACGGGCGGCTGAACAGGCTTAGAAAAAAAGTGAAGAAACTATTGATAAAAGGAGGCGTAATTTTATGAGAAAAGAATATTTTACGGAGAATATCAGCGATGAAACTATCGTGAATATGATTGACAGAGCATTAAAGTTTGAAAAAAACGTAAAAGACAAAAATATAAAAATATTTAAAATAATACCGGCAGCGGCGGCGATTTTACTTGTGATTGGGCTTGTGAATATTTTGCCTGTGATAAATTTTACGGGCGGTGAATTTATCATAGGAAATAACGCGGCGGTGCTTGATAAGCCGGTTGAAGAATACGAGGATATATCTTATATATTTGAGGAGCAGTACGGCAAGCCGTTTTTTATAATATGGCGTCAGTTTATGGTAGAGAGCTTTTTTAATTATAATAACGGAGAACCGCAGAGTTTGACTTGCGACGGCGCGACTGCAGACAGGGATATAACAGAGGTTATGGCTGATTTCTTCGATAGGAATCCCGATGAATGTTTGTATACTTATGCCGATATAACAGGCACTATTGATGTTCCGGAGTTAAATTGTAGGCTGATTGCAGGAGTATACGAACATCATTGCATAAATGATAATTGCGCCAATAAAGACTCAAAAATGGCGGTAACTTTAGATATTATAGGCGACAAAGATGAAATTCGCGGGGTTCTTGGAGAAAGAGATGTGCTTGATTTTGCAACGGCTGAATGGGGGCGGTTACATGAAAAGATAGAGAACGAAACTGAAGCTATACACCATCATATCCGTGAACTTTTAATTAAAATTGAAAAAAATAATCCGCGTGAATATGCAGGCGGGGAAATGCAGAATCCTTTAGACATAGAATATCCTTTTACAATATTGCCTTTCGGCGAAAGGATTCACCCGATAACCGGGCGGGTTCGACTTCACACAGGCGTAGATATATCCGCGGCTGACGGCGCAAATATTTACGCGGCAAACGACGGCACAGTTATAACCGCGGAGTGGAACGAAATTTACGGCAATTTTATCGCTGTAGACCACGGCGGAGGAATAGTGACGCTTTATGCTAATGCAAAGTCGCTTGAGAAAAAAGCCGGGGATACGGTTAAGCGGGGCGATATTATCGCGACAGTCGGCTCGACGGGCTGGTCAACGGGAGTGCACCTGCATTTTGAAATCATAGTCAACGGCACGCCGCAAAATCCGTTCGACGGCTGGATAAGCACTAAATTTAAAATAAAATAATTCCCGGCGATTATATCTCCGGGAATATTTTTTATATTAATTTTGTTATGTTTAATTTCAGCATACCGCCTTTCATCCGCTCAAAATCTTTTTCACGCTCTCGGTCGATAAATAATATTTTCCGGCGATTTCCTCGACTGTCAAGCCTGTGCCTTTAAGCGCTCGTATTTCCCCGTTCCGCGTATCATATTTTTTTCTGCTGCCGTTTTTCGTGCCCCATTTTATCTTTGTTTCCTCGTGCTTCGGAATATAAATAATCTCGCCGTTTATATATTTCTGTATCTCTGTTATCAGATAGTCCGGGAGAATATTCTTAGCGTTTCTGTAGCTCATTAGCCGCTCCTTTCAATTCTCAAAAACCAAACAAACGCGGCAATAAAGAGGGCTGAGCTTAGAAGCCCCGCGCTCTCTACCGCACGCTGTAAAAAAATTGCATATTGAAAGGATAATCCAAGCTCAGAGTAAGCCTGAACATATCTTTATCTTTCAATCACCTTTCTTACGTTTAACAATCAAACCAGCTCCTTTCACAACGATATTTCAAGATAAAATTTATTAATCTTAACCTGATATTTCAATTATATCATATTATTTGTCATATTTCAAGGTAATTTTTAATTATAAATTAATTTTTACCCGCGATATAATTCAAGCGTCCGACCTCGCGCCCGTTTTCATAATATACGCGAGGCACGCGCTTGCCTATCAGGCACACGGTTTCATAATTTATCGTACCCATCATATCCGCGACCTGCTCCGCGCTTATACATTCGCCGTTATCCCGACCGAATACCGTCGCAATATCCCCGGCTTTAACGTCCGGGCAGTCCGTCACGTCTATCACGGACTGGTCCATGCAGACCCTGCCGATTATGGGTGCGTGCCTGCCGTTTACAAGAACGCTCCCGGAGTTCGATAACAAGCGCGATAATCCGTCGGCGTACCCGATTGGCAAAGTTGCCGCCTTTATATCGCGCTCCGCCGTATAAGTCCTGTTATAACTCACGGTTTCGCCCTGCCTGATTATATGTACCTGCGATATTACAGCTTTTAACTGCATTGCAGGGACAAGCCCTATATCAATCATATTTTTTCCGGGATATAACCCGTATAAAATCAAGCCCGGTCTTACATAATCCAAGTGCATATTTTTAAAATTAATCGCCGCTCCGCTGTTCGCCGCGTGTTTTATTTTAAAATATATATTATCGCGCTCCAGAATTTTTATAATCTCCTGAAATAAATCAAACTGTTCGCCTGTAAAATCTTCGCCTAAATCTTCGGAACTCGCGAAGTGCGTGAATATCCCCTCGCATTTT
>Ga0099364_10003377_pt1 | contig 24783 bp, 24 predicted proteins | sample TergutTh196P3_FD_73070 | JGI IMG/M metagenome (GOLD analysis project Ga0099364, IMG submission 73070) | Microcerotermes parvus P3 segment gut microbial communities from Pointe-Noire, Republic of the Congo - Th196 P3 | ecosystem: Host-associated > Arthropoda: Insects > Digestive system > Gut ...
CCAAAAAATAATTGGGAAAAGGCACATTTTCCGTAACCTGGGCAGCAAACTCAAATATCTGGTTAGAAAGAGCAGACACGTTTGCTGCCTCGATCCTGGAATTGTTCAGGTTTCTGTTTGAACTGGCATCTGTGGTTGTTGCGATTAATGCAAGCTGGTTATTTTGGCGTTCAAGTCTTCCACGTATGATATATTCACTGCCAGCAGCCTCTGTAAGAATATCCAGGGCATCCCATGAGCGAAGCTCATTTAATAACTGGCTGTGCATGGACAGAGCATCTGAAGCACTGATTCCAATACCAGCTTCAAAAGGAAGTATTGCCACGATTGCCCGTCTTGGACCTGTTTGTGAATAAAGGGAAATGCCAATTAATAGAATAATTAAGGTAAAGGTTATTTTTTTCATAATATACTCTATTTTTTCCTAACAGACCACATTTGTCAACGGCTACGCCGTTGGATCATATAGGAAGTTATTAAACTGTCCAGCACCTAAGTTCTTAGGTGCTGGGCGGACGATTCAATGGCTTCGTCAACGAACCGTCAGGCCGATGGTCTGCGGTTCGAAGGCTCTTTTAGGTATTTACAAAATTTCTAAAAAAACTGTATATTTTATATGAGTATTTATCAATTCTTAGTAGTTTATTTAAAAACCAATACTAAAAAACTGAAATATATATTAACGAGGGAGGATTGTCATGAAAATCAAGATCAAGCTGAGTTTTATGATTGGTGCCATAGTTGTATTTGCACTGGTCGTGACTACTGTAATCGAGGTATATCAATCCCGTGAAATAGCTCTTAGGTTGAGCATGGAGAAAGTTGATTACCTGACATCCTACCAGACAGAATACTGGAAAGGCAGGCTGGACAGGTATTTCCAGGTACTGAACTCCCTGGCAAATATAATGGCTGATTATGAGGATATGGAGCCTGATGTAAGGCGGAACCGCTTTGACAGCATGTTATCCGGAATACTCAGCTCAGAGCCTAATTTATTTTCAATTTATACAATATGGAAGCCCAATGCCATTGATGGCATGGATGCACAGTTTATAGGCCGTGTAGGGTCTACACCTACAGGGCAATATGGCATGCTTTTTACAAGGGAAACAGGAGAAATAACAGGCAGGGCTACTACAGATATCGATCAGTCCATGGCCTATCTCAACGGCCCAAACGCCAGAATGGACAGGGTCGAAGCTCCTGAACCAAGAAACATATTGGGTAATGACACCCATTTGGTCAGGATGATGGTTCCTATTATAAATCCACGTACAAATGAACCAGTAGGGGCAGTAGCACTTTTATATGATGTTGCTGCTGTGCAGCCAGTATTGGAGCAGCGCCGCGAAGATTATATAGATACAATTGCCGCAATAGTTATGTACTCAAATAACGGAGTAATTTTAGGGCATTTGGTACAGGACAGAGTAGGCAGAATGTTAGGCGAGGCTGACGAGGTATTATACAGGGACGAGACCAGTGAAGTTGAAAGGGTTGTAAGGGAAGGACAAGAAAAATTTTCCACAACGCAATACTCTACTGCCCTTGGTACTAACCTGATAATGATTATGCATCCTTTTACCCTTGGCAATTCTGACATGACCTGGACAGTTATGGTCGGGATCAGGGAAGACACTATAATGAAAGATATTAACGATATGATAAGAACCATTATTATTATAATTGCAATAATATTGATAATAACCCTTGTTATCGTATATCTTTCCATGAACAGAATTACAAAACCAATAGTAACTGTGGCAGACACACTCAAGGATATAGCAGAAGGTGAAGGAGATTTGACCCGTTCAATAAGTGTTAAATCCAAAGACGAAATAGGTGACCTTGCCAAATTCTTCAACCAGACTCTAGAAAAAATTAAAGCTCTGGTAGTAAGCATTAAAAAAGTGTCTGTGCAGCTCTCTGATACAGGCGAAAGCCTTGCAAATGACATGACAGAAACAGCTGCTGCAATGAACGAAATTACAGCTAATATCGAAAGCATTAAAATCCGTGTTATCAACCAGAGTGCCAGCGTTACAGAGACAAATGCTACCATGGAACAGATCACACTCAATATTCAAAAGCTCTATGGCCATGTAGAAAATCAATCGTCAAGTGTTTCTCAATCATCATCTTCCATTGAAGAGATGCTGGCTAATATTCAGTCTGTTACCCAGACTCTAGCCAAAAATGCTGAAAATGTGGAGGAACTTACAGGTTCTTCTGAAGTTGGGCGTACAGGGTTACAGGAAGTAGCTGGAGATATTCAGGAGATTGCAAGGGAATCCGAGGGTCTTTTGGAAATAAACTCTGTTATGGAAAATATTGCAAGCCAGACAAACCTCCTTTCCATGAATGCTGCCATTGAAGCTGCCCATGCGGGCGAGGCAGGAAAGGGCTTTGCGGTTGTTGCCGAAGAAATCCGCAAGCTGGCGGAAAATTCAAGCGAGCAGTCCAAAACCATCAGCACAGTTCTTAGAAAGATCAAGGACTCCATCGACAAGATCACAAGATCAACAGACAATGTTTTAAATAAGTTTGAGACCATTGATTCCAGCATTAAGACAGTTGCCGACCAGGAAGGAAACATACGCAATGCCATGGAAGAACAGGGCCATGGAAGCAAGCAGATACTTGAAGCCATTGGTTACCTGAACGAAGTTACCCAGCTTGTAAGAAACGGTTCTCTTGAGATGCAGGAAGGTGCTGCTGAAGTTATCAATGAATCCACTAATCTGGAGAAGGTTACCCAGGAAATTTCCGGCGGGGTGAATGAAATGGCAAACGGTGCGCAGGAAATAAACTCAGCCATTAACAATATTAACGAGCTTAGCCAAAAGAACCAGGAATATACAAATCTTTTGATAAAAGAGGTTTCGCGGTTCAAGGTTGAGTAATCAACAACCCCGCTTAGAATATGCTCTGTATTACTCTTGACTTCATATGATAAAACATAAATTATATAGATATAACAAGAATTACGGAGGAAAAAATGAGTATTATTGAATATGTTGAAGCAAGAGAGATCATTGATTCACGCGGAAATCCAACAGTAGAAGTTGATGTATTTCTGGAAGATGGATCTGTTGGACGTGCTGCGGTTCCATCCGGGGCATCAACCGGAATTTACGAAGCTGTAGAATTAAGGGACAATGACAAAGGACGTTATCTGGGCAAAGGTGTATTAAAAGCAGTTGAAAATGTCAATAATATCATTGGACCGGAAATCATGGGTATGGATGCCCAGGATCAGGTTGCCATTGATAAAACCATGATCGAACTTGACGGCACAGAAAACAAGGCCAAGCTGGGAGCCAATGCAATACTTGGTGTATCCATGGCAGCAGCCAGGGCTTCGGCAGATTTCCTTTCTGTACCGCTTTATAGGTATCTGGGATCATTCCATGCAAATCTTCTGCCTGTTCCAATGGCAAATATCATCAATGGCGGCAAACACGCTGACAACAAGATCGATTTCCAGGAGTTCATGGTAATGCCCGTAGGCGCCGAATCCATGAGAGAAGCCCTGCGCTGGACAGCAGAGGTCTTCCACAGCCTTAAAAAGCTCCTGCATGATGCAGGCAAAAACACTGCTGTAGGGGATGAAGGCGGTTTTGCACCTGATATTGATAACCAGGAAGCCCTTGACTATATAATGAAGGCTATTGAAAAAGCCGGTTACAAGCCAGGCGAGCAATTTAACATAGCTTTAGACTGTGCCAGCTCTGAACTTTTTGACGAAGGCGGCAAAAAAGGCTATAAGTTCTGGAAATCCAACCCAGACAAGCTCTTTACAACTGATGAAATGATAGAGCTTTATACAAATTGGGTGAACAAATACCCAATTATCTCCATTGAAGACGGTCTTGATCAGGATGACTGGGATGGTTATGTAAAACTTACAAAAACACTGGGCAATAAAATCCAGATTGTAGGAGACGATTTCTTTGTTACAAATACCAAACGCCTTGAAAAAGGAATAGGTATGGGAGCCTGTAATTCTATACTCGTCAAGGTTAACCAGATAGGCACTGTAACAGAAACTTATGAGTCAGTGGAAATGGCCAAGCGGGCTGGTTATACTGCAATTATTTCCCACCGTTCAGGTGAAACAGAAGACTCGTTTATCGCTGACCTTGTTGTGGCCCTTGAAACCGGCCAGATCAAGACCGGTTCTATGAGCCGCACAGACAGAATCTGTAAATACAACCAGCTTATGCGTATAGAGGACGAATTGGAAGGCGTGGCAGAATATGCTGGCCGCAAGGCGTTCTACAATATTAAAGGCTAAAAGCCAGGGAGTAAAAAACTATGAAACGTATATTGATTTTGGCATTTGTTTTGATTTTAATCGCAGCTGGAACAGCTGTTTTTGCCCAATCAGCAGAGCTTGAAGCCTGGACTCTGGCATTCAACAATGCAAATTCAGTAGCAGAACAGCTTATTTACATCAGAAACGTTGTTGATGGGAATCTACAAGGTGCAGATACTTTTTATGCAATGGCACTTACAAGGCTTGTTACGGAAATGCCAAATGTAACAGGCCAGACTAATCTGGATGCTGCTGATAATATGGCTGCGATTCTGACTTTTCAGCTTGGAGAATATGAACATGAAGAATCTGCGGCAAATATACTGCATGTCGCAACCTATTTTGAAAATCCTTTAGTCAGGACAGAAGCTCTTATTGCTCTTGGCAAGATAGGATATGAAATTGGCCTGCCTCATGTTATTCAAACTCTGAATGACCTTAATACCCAGCCTCAATCCAATATAGATATGAGGGAGAGGGCAGAAAGACTGGCTTTTGGCGCCATATCTTCCCTGGAACATTATGCAGCACCTGAAGGCTATTTACCGGTTTTCTTTGCTTCAACAGGCTGGTATTCAGAAAGAATCAGAAGTCATGCATCCACAGCCCTTGTAAATATTATGAGTGACCCAACAGAGCCTCTCCTTGAAATTGTTGAAAACACAGGTTATTCCTATGATGTTAAATATCTTGCTCTGCAAACAAGTGAAAATTCACAATCAAGCGATAGCAATAAGGCACGTGTTGCGGTTGCAGCATTGGCTGAAGGCTGGAGACAGCAGGGAAGCAACAATCATCAGCGCCAGATATTAACTCAAATGCGCATGCTTGCCTTAAACATGATTCGCCGTTACAGAACCCAGGACGAAGCTGTTTATCCCCAGCTTAACCGTTCATATTTGAACGGAGCTACAGATGAAAGGCTTGCCGTATTATATGCTTTGGAAGCCCTGGCCTCTGAGGAATCTGTAAGGCTTTTATCAGATTATCTCAATACCATTCATCAAAGACGTACATCAAACACCCTGACTCCTGTTGACGAGCAGCTTGTGCGTGTTATTATTCCGGCATTGGGAAATACTGGAAGCACCAACAGGTCTGCTGCCAGACCCATTCTGACTTTGGTGCAGCATTCTCCAGAATGGACCAATATGGTTAGAAATCTTGCAAGGGATTCTTTGGAGAGAATAGGCAACTAGATAGTTTTATAGCCCGGTTTCTGCGGAAATCGGGTTTTTTTTAGTTTGCAAGAACTTTTATTACATCTTCCGGTGTAGAAGCACTAATAATATCTTTGCGTTTTTCCGCATTTTTAAAAAGAAGGCTTACTTCTGCCAAAAATTGAAGATGAGGACCTGTTTTTTCAACCGGAGACAGGGTCATTATAAAAATGCGGCAGGGTTGTCCATCCAGAGAATCAAACTCCACAGGATTGGCTGATACCCCTATACATGCAACAAGGTCTTTTATTGTTGTGCTTTTGCCGTGAGGTATGGCAATACCGTGTTTCATACCGGTAGACATTTTCTCTTCCCGGTCCATAATCGCTGAATAAGCTGCTTCGCGATCTTCAACTTTTCCCGCGCCAACAAGAATATCCAGCAATTCATTGATGATTTCTGCTTTATTGGTACCTTTTAGATTTAGGCTGATGGTTTCTTTGTTTAAAACTGTCTTGAGGTTCATAAATATAGTGTAAAACCTGTATCTCTAAAAGTCAAGAGAAAAACACAGAATTGTTGTGTTTTATTGACAAGATTTTAAGATCTTAAGACTTTTTCTTCAGCTTCTTCTTCAAATTGGCGGGTATAAAGCTCAAAATAATGCCCCCTGCTTTTCATGAGTTCTGAATGGGTTCCCCTCTCAATTATCTTCCCTTCATCAATAACAAGGATATAATCCGCATTTCTGATAGTGGAAAGCCTGTGTGCTATAACAAAACTGGTGCGGCCTTCAAGGAGTTTACGTATGGCATTTTGCAGCAGCATTTCCATTTCCGTATCAACAGAGCTTGTTGCTTCGTCCAGGATGAAGATTCTTGGGTCTGCAAGCACTGCACGGGCAAACGAGATAAGCTGTTTCTCCCCTGTTGAGAGGCGGTCACCGCCCTCCCCTACTTCAGTATCATAGCCTTTTTCAAGCTTTAGAATGGCATTCTCTGCATGGACTATTTTCGCTGCATCCTCCACTTCTTTGTCTGTGGCTGAAAGTCTGCCATAACGGATATTGTCCCTGATGGTTCCTGTAAACAAGTGCGGTGTTTGAAGCACATAACCCAAAGAACTGTGCAGCCAGAGCTGACTGCGCTCCCTGTAATCCACATTATCAATAAGAATTTGGCCAGAATTGGGTTCATAGAAGCGACATACAAGGTTTACAAGGGTGGATTTTCCAGCACCTGTTTCTCCTACAATGGCAATATAGGTCCCAGAAGGAACATGGAGGTCAAAGTTTTCAAGGATATTCTCATTTCCTTCTGGGTACATAAATGTAACATTGCGGAATTTTATATCCCCAGTAATGGGTTCCCAGTTTTCCTTTTTGGCAATAAAGGCATCGCCGTATTTTTCAATAATGTCAGGCCTGTCAACAATGCCCGGGCTTTGCACTAAAAGACCGTCAACCCGTTCAATATTAGCCTGGGTGGAAACCAGCTCTGTAAGAATATTGGCAATATTATGAATGGGATCAAAAAAGCTCCCGGCATACTGTAAAAAAATTGCCAAAATAGCAAGTTCTGCGCCCATAAATGCGATTTCCCATCCGCCGTAAGCAAGAACAAGGGCTGTTGCAAGCGCACCTATAAAAAAGACAAGAGGGAAAAAAACAGAACGCAGTCTTGCCATGTGGTTTGCATGATAGCGGTATTCTCCTGTAATACATGAATATTCTTCAAGGCTTTGTTCTTCGGCAACCAGAACCTTGACAGCCCTGGCTCCGGTTATGCCTTCGTTCATTGCGCCGGTCATCTTGGAGTTGAGCTTTCTCATTATGCGGTTTACAGAAAGTATACGTTTCTGAAAGAACCAGGTAATAAGGGCCAGGGGCGGAATTGTAACACAGACAATTACTGCAAGCCTCCAGTGAACCAGAAACATGGCTGTAATTACACCTATGCAGTAAAAGACTGACCAGCAAAAGTCAATTAATCCCCAGGCAACAAGTTCACCGATTCTGGTTGTGTCAGAATTGGTTCTTGCCATCATATAACCCACAGGGGTTTTATTGTAATAGGAAAGACTGAGTTTCTGGAGATGAAAAAACACAGCGTTTCTTATATCACGGCTTATGGCGGATTCTGCCTTGAGTCCGTGAGCAACAAAAAAACGGACATTTACAGCCTGTATGGCCATCAAACCCGCAGTAGCAGCAAGCAAGCCCCATATGCCGTCTGTAGTGCGCGGAACAATATTATGCCTTATTGCATAGCCCAAAATAAGCGGCAGGGCTACATCAACTGCTGCAACAACCAGCATAAGCAGGGCACAGTACAAAAGCAGCTTTTTCTGGGGAAAAATAAATGGAAACATCTTTTTCCAGATGCTCAAAGACATGGGTTTGCTGTAATCAAAATCTTCAAAATCAGCCATGTTATTATCCTTCCTCTGCCAGGCCGCGCTGCAATTCAAAAATGCGGCTGTAACTGCCGCCCCGTTCCAAAAGCTCCTCATGTGAACCAATATCTTCCACGGTTCCGTCTTTAAGCACCAGAATTTTATCAGCTTGCATAAGGCTGGATATGCGGTGGGAAATAATAATTACAGCAGCTTCAGCTGTCCTGCAACGCAGTGCAGCGCGGATTTTTGCATCAGTATCTGTGTCAACTGCAGAAAGGCTGTCGTCAAAGATCATCACAGGGGGTTTGCCTGCAAGCATACGTGCAATGGCAAGGCGCTGTTTCTGCCCGCCGGAAACAGTCACACCCCGTTCTCCGATTAATGTATCATAGCCTTGTGCAAAGCCTTCGATGGTTTCGTCAACCATGGCTGTTGCTGCTGCTTCCTGAACTTCGGAAAGCTCCATATCCGGTCTTGCAAGGCTGATGTTTTCCCTGATGGTTTTGGAAAAAAGAAAAGGTTCTTGCAGGCAAAGCCCTATATGGCGGCGCAGATGAGATCGGCTTATACGGCGTATGTCAATGCCGTCAATAAAAATTACACCTTTTTGTGAAGGCCCGCTTTCTGCTGAAGGCGAGCTTTCTATTGAAGGCGAGCTTTCTTCCAAATCATAAAGCCGGCTTATAAGATTAACCAGTGTGGATTTTCCGGAACCAGTTGCCCCAAGTATTGCAAGGCTTTCTCCGGGCTTTATTTTAAAGGAAACATCACGCAAAACAGCTTCATTCCCGTATTTAAATGTTACATTTTCAAAAACAATTTCACCCTTTATATCCGGTTTAAGCGCATCAGGAGTATCGATTTCATGCTGTACAGAAAGTATGTCCATGACTCGTCCTGAAGCGACCAATGCCCTTGAAAGTTCTGACAATATGCGTCCAAGCTGACGTATGGGCCAGATCATCATGTTACAATAGGCGTAGAACGCAAGAAATGTTCCTGGTGTTAGATTACCCTGCACACTGCGCAAGACTCCGGCACCGACAATAACAGCAAGTTGCAGGCCGGTAAATAGATCCCCGGCACCCCAGAAAAAGCCCAGCATCTTCCCTATATGAACCCATATTTCCATAAAAGCATTTGATTTTTCAGCAAACTTGTCCATTTCATACTTTTCCCTGCCAAAAGCCCGGACAACACGCACCCCTGTATAGTTTTCCTGGGAAGCAGCCTGCATGACACCTTCCGCAGCATCAGCTCTGGCGAATTCAACACTGACTTTTTTAAAATACACAATGGAAAAAATTATAATTACAGGAATCAGTGACAATGACACAAACGACATAAAAACATCCATGGAAAACATCATTACAAGCGCCAGTATAAGGACACATATGGTCCTCATCAATTCGCTTAAATGGTTGTGGATAAAATTTCTTATGGTGTCTACATCTGTTGTGCAGCGCTGGATAATATCTCCGGTCTGACAGCCAACATGCCAATCAAAAGGGAGTTTCTGTATATGGCCATAGGCTGTATTGCGTACTCTCCATGCAATTGTTTCTCCCAGTTCAATGCTTGTATAACGGCGGATCACATTAAATATACCGGAAAAAAATGACGCTAATAAAACAAGCAGGCCGCAAAGCCAGATATATGTTCGGAAAACCTCAATACCAACCCAATTTATTATTGATTCCAGAAAGGCAAATGTGTCCAAAGGTTCTCTGCCAATTATGGAATCAATGGTAAACCGTACTATCTGGGGAGTTAAAAATGAAAAGACAACAGATGCAAATGTCGCAAAACAGCAGAGAAAAAACTGAAAAAAACGATCTTCCGCTGATGATGCAATAAGGCCAAGCTTGCTGCCTTTATAGGGCAGTTTCATTCTGTACTTCCCCGTAAAGCCAAGGCTGCTTCTTTCCAGACAAGCTGATCTTCTTCACTTAGCTTTTTAAATTCACTCTGCCTTCCATAAGCTGATAATTCAATAAAATTGCTGACTCTTTCCAGCATAGTCTTGTATTTTGATTCATGAAATTCACGTAACCACTTTGGTACGGTTCTTGGTTTGCCTTTCCTGGTAAAAAGCAGGCTGGAATAATGCGGGGCGCATAAACCATCAGACGCTATTACAGCTGCCTTAAGCTCATTTACCTCAGGGCTGCCTTCTTTAGCAGCAGCAAGAAAACTTAAATATTCTTCTTCGATATTGTCGCGTTCAATGCAAATAGGACAGCGCTGCTTTGGCTGCCAGGGTTTTTTCTTTACAAATGATGTAATGCGGTCTTCAAGTATATCCCTTGAAAGAATTGCCACTGCAAGACCATCCCTGAAAGACACAAGGTTTCTGGAATGAAAGGGACAAAAACCGCCGGCTGTCCGGTGGATAGCTCTGAAACCCCGATCTGCAACATGTTCAAAGAGCAGGTTGTCAATGTACATTTCTGCCCTGTCATTGACAATGCGGCAGAGAAAACAGCCGGGTTTTGCCGCGGCTTTTTGTATCTGAAAAAAATTTATATGTTTATCTACTGCCATTTATTCACGCTGCTCCACCTGATTGTCTTTGCGGGCTATAAAAATAACTGGGCGCAGAGGCCTAAAACCAGGGCCGGTAAAAAAACCGTTTTCCACAACCCCGGGAATGTTTTTAATTTCCATCTCAAATTTAACAGGGTCAATTATATCCTTAAACAGTATGTCTAAAAGCAGATTGCCATGATCTGTAATTACAGGCCCGGCTTTACGAACAGCTTCCCTGAGCTTGACCTCTGCGCCCATATCTTCAAGGCGCATGGTTACAGACAGGCGTGCTTCAGGAATAACTTCCACAGGAACCGGAAAAGCAAGGCCCAGGTTTTGAACAATTTTTGATTCATCGATAATAATAGCGTACTTGTTTGATGAGTAAGCAATGATCTTTTCCAAAAGCAAAGCGCCGCCGCCGCCCTTTATACAGCGGTTTTTTGGGTCAACTTCGTCTGCTCCGTCTATGGTCAAATCAATGGAACCGTTTATTTCACTGGAATTTAGTGTAAAAAGCGGGATGCCCAGTTTCTCACATTCTATTGTTGTCTGAAAACTTGTGGAAACAGCCTTTATATTCTGCAATGTTTCTTTTTTCAGCAATTCGCCAACATACCTTACTGCGAGGATTGCAGTAGAACCTGAACCAAGGCCCAGCTTCATATTATTTTTTACAAGGGCATCAACAGCTGCCTTTGCTGCCATTTCCTTTAGTAAATTTTTATCGCAGGAATTTTGAGCTTTGGAATTTTGATTCATAATTTATAAAAACCTCGCAACACCTGATTAAATTTCCACGCGGTTGATCAAAGAGGCGGGAAATTCTTTCTCAATAAAATAATTATACTGATACTTGGCCTGCCGTAAAAGCATATCATAACCATTAATTATTTTACAGCCCTCTGCTTCTGCCCTTTGGAGGCAGCGGGTTTTTATGGGACGATAAATTAGATCCATAAAAATTTCCCTGCCGGTAAAATTATAAAACTCAAGCGGATCTTTTTCTGTATCAGGTTCCATTCCAACAGAAGTTGCCTGAACAATTATATCAGTAAACCTCTCCATCATTTTAATTCCCTGGCTGTCCAGGCCGCCCCAGGCAAAGTTATAAGGCAGGGCAATTTCCCTTGCCTTTAAAACAGTTCTGTTAAGAATAATTGCTTTGCCTCTAAGGCGAAAAACTTCCGCAGCAACCGAACGGGCTACTCCTCCAGCACCGATTATGGTAATCTTTTTGCCGCGTAAATCCTTAAGACGGGTAAATCCCAAGAGGGAGTCAGAAAACCCTTGAGCATCTGTATTATATCCCTTCCAGCCATCCCTTTCTGCGACAATTGTATTGCAGGCACCTATATCCGATACCATTTCTGACCAGTCGGACAAATAAGGAAGGACAGCTTCTTTATAAGGCACAGTAATTGATGCCCCTTTTAACCCAATCTCCTCCCCAAAACGCAGGAAAGACTGAATTGTTTCTGATGGAATGGGGATGCACACGGCATTAATATTTTCAATATTAAATACATTATTAAAAAACTTGGCGCTGATCGGAGCCATTAATGGAAAGCCAGTAACAGCAAAAATAGTTGTCTTTGAATTTATTTTTCTATAACGGTAAAGTCCGCTTAAATCTCTTGGATCAAGCTGACCAGGACCAGCCAGGGGGAAATCTTCTTCTCCGGTGATTGAGGTATAGGTCAAATGTGAACCCATGCGGCTTGCAAGAATTCTGGTATTAACCCCCAGCTCACCCATACAGAGTATGATTTTTTCAATACCTTTGGTTTCCCTTGCAGCCTGATACACAAGCCTTACATCATCAAGTGATTTGGGCATTAACGCTGCTTTTGCGATTTCATCTCCAACCCTGCATAATTTGCGCAGCTTTTGCACAATATCTGAACTAACACCATTAAAATCATGAAACGAGCGTATAATGCGGGTTCCAAAAGCCCTGGCAGCTTCTTCAAGTCCGGGAACATCAAGGTCTTCTTCCAAATCCACATAAGCAAAATTCTGCCTGGGGTCAGCTTCTGCAAAAGCCAGGCCCTTGGAAAGAAGGGTTATACGGGCTCCTTCATGGCCTTTATATTTTCCGCCATCCATAACCCGGCGTATTGTAAGAATAACCGGAAGCCCGGCCATTTTGGGAAAACGGCGTATATGGAAACGTTCGTCAGGATCAAGGCAGTCTGCCCTGAGTTCCGCAAGATCAATAAACTTTCGGTATTTTTCAAGGATTTCAAGATCCCGTTCAAGTGTTTTCGCTGTAAGACAAAGACAAATTTTAGACATAAGAAAAGCTGCTTACCCCCTCACAAATCCGAACGAAAAATATATATCACGGTTACCCTTCCATTGGAGTCAAAATTAAAACGAATAGACATTGGCCAGGAATAACCGCTTAAATGGAATATGGCAAAATCACTGGCACTTGAAACAGGCTCTCCAAAACTTAATAAAACAGTGTTTCTTGAGTCTCCTGCACGTATACGGTAAGCAGACCTTATTTCAATCTGCCAGACCCTGTCCCTGAAAATATAAAAATTACCTGTTTCATAAACAAAAACAACATCATCCTGCCACTCATTAATACCGCGTGAGGCATGGACTGTTTGCGGAACTCCCAAAAGCTCAATCAAACTTGACAAAGTAAGCCCTATATACGAGCCAGGGTTTGTCTCCTGGGGAAAAAGCGGCATTGCAGCAAAGGCAAGTAAAAGAATAAGGCAGGGCATTTTCCAGTGTTTAAGATTCATACATTACTTTACCCTGGCATTAAAACAGGTTCAAGTGCGGGCTTGAAAGTCCAGAGGGCTTGAAAGAAATCTCTTGCTGTGTTAGTTTTCATTTATTGGGTTTTTCCCTTGAGTTTTTCTCTTGGGGCGCATAGCTCAGCTGGTTAGAGCGCTACGTTTACACCGTAGATGTCCCTGGTTCGAATCCGGGTGCGCCCAGAAAAATAAATGACCCTCCAGCAAGAAGACGCAATCTATGATTTTCTCGATATAATGGCTGATCCTTTTGACCTGGATATGATAATGGCGTATATCCGTTTTGTCAGCATAAGGCTTACAGGTCTTTCCGGTGAAGAAGTCAGCTTTTTTCTGGACTCCAGAAGGCTGGCATTCAGAACGGGCAAAAAAAAATGGATATCCAGGCGCGGCTTTTTTGAAAACCTACAGTTTGTAATCTGCCCTTCAAGGCTGGAATTACTCAACGGTATTTTAATTCCAGGACACCGCTGCGTTCCTTTTGCCAATCCCAACATACTGCCGCATGAATATATTTTCCAATGGAAAGACGAGAATATTCCCGTAACCACAACAGAAGGCGACCCAGAAGAATTTTACCCTTATTATTCGATTTATGGCGAAGAATATGCACCGCAGTATGTTGCGCGTGATAATCCTGAAAACGAAGAGGCTTTTTTCAGAGACCTTTATGATGATCCGGCAGAAGTTTCCATTCACACATTTGATATGCGCAATATATACCGTGAAACAGCATTTATACCTGGAGACAGATTTATTGTACGGACAATTGACTGGAACAAGGGAATTTTTAGCCTGGAAAAGACTGATGCAAATGATTGGAGCAAGGCTGAGTTGGATGCATGGATTGAATCAGCTGAAAATGGATTTTTAAAATCATTAATCAATCTTGGGCCTTGTTCATCAACAGATGAACAGATAGCCTTTGCATATTGGTATGGCGGAGAACGCATGATACAGGTTCCTGCCTGCTCTCTGGAAGAATTTCTTTATGAGAAAACAGACAACATAGAAATTACGCATTACGGCATAGAAACAAGATTCTGGTATGCGGGCAGGGAAATCCCTGATATGAAAAGACTTGACGGAATACAGCCCAGACCCGGAAAAACTCCAATAGAAAAATTATTATACGTAAAAAAGCTTCCATTGTCTGCATTTGTCCTTGAGGCTTTTGTCCGGGACTTTTTTTACAGGGGCGAGTTAAATTCATCATCATTATTATCATCATTAACCGGCCGCATAATTCCAAAAGCCGCTATAGCAAAATCCAAAGAACGCAAAATACTGGAAGACTATATCAATGAAGTGCTGCAAAAATTACACTCAAATTACTCTCCGTTCATGGATAAGGACATAAGCCCAATACTCAAGCGTGCCGGAGAACTTATAACAGCAATAATTGATCTTGTGTTCAGGCTTGAAAGAGAAAACATTGAGCCTTCCTGGCTGCCAAAACAAACATATATAATACTCTCTCAAATTCTAAGCCATGCCGCAAACATTATGGAAGATATGGATAATGATACAAGTCTCAAGGCCTTCAGTCCCCAGACAGAAAATCTAAAGGAATTTGAACTTGAAGCCATAGACAATTCCATTGACAGCATGATTGAAACCTATGAGGACATTAAGAGCCAGATTGAAGAATCCCTGGATAATTTTCGCAGAAACAGGTTCTCCATTGTAAAAGCAGAAGAAGGCGAAAAAGGAGAATGGCTTATACAGCTTGGTATAGGCGGAACAGAAATATGGCGCCGAATCATTCTGCCGGAAGCTTCGACACTTGATGATATACACATGATCATTCAAAAAATTTTTGAATGGAAAAATACATTAAGCTACTGCTTTAGTGCAGAGACGGTTTTGGATAACAGGCTAAGCCTTGGAGAGCTGGGAAATAAAAAACTCGCTGAATTTCTTTATGAATACGGAAACAAATGGACAGTTAAAATAATGCTGCTTACACGTTTTTCCATCAGCACAGAAAAACCTGTGCGCTGTGTTGCCGGAGAAAACGCTGCACCCCCGGAAACCATTGGAGGCCCTTTACAGTTCAGGCGCTTTATTTCTGCATTATCTTCAATTAGCATTAACAATGAAGAAAGGCAAAAGGCTGGTCTTGAACTTGGCAGGGATTTTAAACCAGAATTCTTTGACATGGAAGCTTTAAACAAAGAGCTTTCTTTTGTATTTGGAGAAAAAAATGACTGAAAACAAAACATTTCTGTGGAAATTGATTGAAGCAGGAGGGATTTACTATTCCCTTAAAGGAAGTACAGTCCAGGAAGTTCTTAATGAGCTGATAAATATTATACATCCTGGAAAATCTATTGAAAAGGAAACATTATTAAAAACAATTCTGGAACGTGAAGCTCTTATGTCAACAAGCATAGGAAATGGTATTGCCCTACCCCACTCCAGAAATCCCATTATTACCAATGATGAGAATCAGTTCTGTGTCCTGGCTTTTTTGGAACAGGAAGTTGACTGGAATGCCCTGGACAACAAAAAGGTTAATACGCTTATACTGATAGTTTCTTCTTCTGCTAAACATCACTTAAAAACACTTTCAACAATTACATTTTTCTCAAGGCAGGAGGATTTTCTTAAACTCCTTGAACAAAGGGCTTCCAGAGAAGCCATAATCAGGTATATTAAAGATACAGAAGAAAAGTGGAAATAATTAGGAGAGGTTTATCATGAACACAAAAGCACTGGAAAAAATTGCATTGTCCATAAGGGCTTTATCCATGGATGCCATACAAAAGGCAAACTCAGGGCATCCGGGTGTATGCATGGGAGCTGCTGAACTTGGGGCAATTCTATACGCAGAATTAATGCGCCACGATCCTTCGGATTCAAACTGGCCTGACAGGGATCGCTTTGTAATGTCAGCAGGACACGGATCAATGTTCCTGTATTCCCTGCTTTATCTTTCCGGGTATAAGACCATTACCCTTGATGCAATAAAATCTTTTAGACAGGTTGGTTCTCCTGCGGCTGGCCATCCGGAGTACGGCTTTGCTGAAGGCATTGAAATGACAACAGGCCCTCTGGGACAGGGCTTTGCCACTGCTGTGGGAATGGTCATTGCAGAAGCCATGCTGGGGGCGCGATTTAATACAGAAAAGCATAAAATTGTTGACCATTATACTTATGTGCTGGCCGGAGACGGATGCCTCCAGGAAGGAGTCTCTGGGGAAGCATCTTCTTTGGCAGGTCATCTGGGATTGGGAAAACTCATTGTATTTTACGATTCCAATAAAATTACAATTGACGGCAACACAGAGCTTAGCTTTACAGAAGATGTTGCTGCCCGTTACAAGGCATATGGCTGGCAGGTTTTATCCGGCTCCATGTATAATTTTGAAGAAATTGCAAAGCTTGTCAAAGAAGCAAAAGCAGAATCAAAAAAGCCAAGCATTATTATCCTTGAATCTATTATAGGAAAAGGCTCGCCCGGAAAGCAAAATACAGCTGACGCACACGGCTCTCCTTTGGGTGCAGAAGAACTGGCAATAACAAAAAAAGCTCTGGGCATAGAAGGTGATTTTTATACAGCGCCTGAAGCATTATCATATTTTGAATCAAAGCGCTCTGAATGGAAAAAAGAAAGGGAAAAATGGCAGGAGGCTTTTGAAGCCTGGGCAAAGGAAAACCCTGACAAGAAAAAGGAATGGGATGAATTTTATTCCAATAAGTTTAATCCATCAGCATTGCCGACATACCAGGCTGGCGATAAAATCGCAACAAGGGCAGCAGGCAACAAAGCCCTTACAGCAATAGCCATTGCAAACAAAAATCTTGTTGGAGGCTCAGCAGACCTTAAAGGCCCCAATGCCGTAGCGCTCCCTGATACAAGCGCTTTCTCTGCCAAAGACAGGGGAGGCAGGTACATATATTATGGCATAAGGGAATTTGCCATGGCGGCAATTTCCAACGGCATTGCGCTACATGGCGGTTTAAGGTCATTCTGCGCAACATTTATGGTTTTTGCAGATTATCTGCGGCCTGCCTTAAGGTTGTCAGCATTGATGAAGCAGCCTGTTATCTATGTACTTACCCACGATTCAATTTTTGTCGGAGAAGACGGTCCTACACACCAGCCTGTAGAGCATTTGGCCAGTCTGCGGGCCATTCCCAATGTGCTTGTTCTCCGGCCTGCTGATGCAGAAGAAACAGCCGAAGCCTGGGCCATGGCCATGGAAACCAAAGACAGGCCAATAGTTCTGGCTCTTTCAAGACAGAACACCACTGTATTTGCCAAACAAGACCCTGAATGGAAAAACACCATGCGTACCGGTGCATATATTGCCAAAAAAGCAGAAGGTGCAGAAACAGTAATAATTGCAACAGGTTCTGAAGTCAACATGGCAATGAAAGCAGCGGACATTGCAGCGCAGAATGGCAAAAAAATCCAGGTTATTTCCATGGTAAGCCGTGAGCTTTTCGAAAGCCAAAATGAAGTTATACGCAATGCAATGGTTCCCCCTGGAACACGCGTTGTGGTCTGCGAGGCTGGAGTGCGAACAGGCTGGGAAGCATGGGCAAAACGAGAGGACATTTTTTCCATTGACCGCTTTGGTGAATCAGGCCCTGCGGATAAGGTAGCCGAGCACCTTGGCTTTACAGCAGAGGCTCTGGCAAAAATGATTTAGGAGAAAACAGATGGGCCGGGAAAAAGGCTCGATAATTTATCCGGTTTATTCCCGGCGCTCTTGCGGCCTTTCCATTGGTATAAATCTTTTTCCTGAAAATAAAGTCTGTAACTTTGACTGCCCCTATTGCGAAGTTTTCCCTTTTGAAAACAAGACCTGTTTTACGCTGGATCAGATGGAAGAAGATCTGCACAGCATCATACATTATTATTTAAAAAACAACATAGAGGTAAAAGATATATGTTTTTCCGGAAATGGTGAGCCGACACTTTCTGTGCATTTTAAGGAAGCTCTTGAAAAAGCCCTGCTCATACGCGATATGTTAATCCCGCAAATTCCTTTGGTGCTTATAACAAATGCCACAGGGCTTCTTTCGTCTGAAACTTTTGATGTACTGGCTGAAAAAGCAGACAAAGGATTGGATATCTGGCTTAAAATTGATGCAGGAACTGAAGAATGGTTTAGAAAAATTAATTTTATGGAGAACAGGCAGATTGTACCAATTGATTTTTCCCAGTTAATCGAAAGCATAAAAAAATTCGCAGCTGCCTCTTCATTTATTATTCAAACCATGATATGTAAAATCGATGGTCATTATCCTTCGCCAATAGAAGAGCAGGCCTGGATTAAATTGGTTAAGGATTTGGCTTTATACAATAATGTAAAAGCTATTCAAATTTACGGCAAGGCAAGACAAAGCCCACATGACAACTTAGCTGAGGCAGCAGATATTTCAGTCCTAGAAAAACGCAAAGAAAACCTTGCGCTGCATAATATACCAGTAGATATTTTTGAATAGCTTTTAAAATTTATCGCCGCATTAGAGCCAATATCATTTCACGGTTTGCATTTTTGGTTGCCATTTCCAAAGGAGTAAGGCCTTCATTACACTTGACATCCCTGTCTGCATTATAGGCAAGAAGTATCCTTGCTGCATTTGGGTTATTAACCCAAACACAGTAATGCAATGGTGTAAAACCATTTGTACTTGCTCTGGCATTAATATCAAAACCATTTTCAACAAGATATCTTATTACAGTAGGATTATTCTGAAAAATGGCAATATGCAGAGCTGTTCCTCCAAAAGCATCCCTGACATCCCTGTCAGGATTGGATTCGAGGATCAAACTCATTAATTCAATATCTCCCATATAAGTCGCATTTAGAATGGCCCATGGAGGATATGGGCTTGTACTTTCCTGAGAAAAAATTGCCTGCCCTGCAAACAATAATAAAATTAACGATAAAACCAATGATAAAATTTTAAATGTTTTAAGCTTCTTGTTTCTCATACTCATAATTTCCTTGAACCTGGTTTTATAACCGGGACCCCCTTTTTGCATAATTCACAGTCTTCTGGCGCCCAATTTTTTGCTTCTATCCTTAAAGCAGGATAAAATGGCCACGGAAAGTCTTCTAATGAAGAGCTTTCCCCGGTAGGCTGCCTTCGATCCGCAATACAGGCCAAAGCAGCTATGTGAGCACCTTTAGCTTCCAAAGCCATGGCACATTCTCCGGAAGATTTACCTGTGGTTATTACATCTTCGGCAATTAATATACAAGAGCCAGGCTTTATTTCAAAACCTCGGCGCAGGCACATATTGTTTTCGTCATCCCTTTCTGTAAAAATCGCCGGAAGCCCAAGCTGGCGTGCCAGCTCATAAGCTACTATGATGCCTCCCATTGCCGGGCCTGCAACAGCGTCGATTTTGAGTTTACCCGAAGCAATATCAGCCTTTATTGTTTTTACAAGGTCTTCCAAAGCAGCTGCAGCCTTGTCCGGATGCTGCATAAGGAGAGCGCATTGAATATAACGATCCCCATGACGGCCTGAAGAAAGCAAAAAATGACCTTCAAGCATTGCACCGGATTCCCTTAATAAAGGGGTAATATCACTCATACTGATAAAAATAATACCATAAAAATAAATAAAATAATAGATAAAGAGACTTATCTAATGCTCAAATCTTTTATTTTTTCAATGCCTTTATATTCCATATAAGCGGCAATGCCGAATATTATTTCATTCATTATGGGTGGATGAGTAAATGTCGCTGTTCCCACCTGTATTGCCGCAGCCCCTGCAAGCAAAAACTCAAGTGCGTCATTTACTGAAGCAATGCCTCCCAGGCCTATTATTGGAATGCGCTGCTTTTCCTCAAGCGAATTGACTGTCTCGCACAACTCCCATACCATGCGCAAAGCAATGGGTCTTATAGCAGGCCCTGAAAGGCCGGCACTTATGTTTTCAAAAACTGGTTTTCTTTTTTCTACATCAATGGCTAAAGCTTTGAATGTGTTTATAAGTGAAAGCGCGTCTGCTCCGGCATTGACACAGGAAACTGCAACTGAGGCAAGATCAGGGGCATTAGGTGTAAGCTTTACCATAAGCGGCTTGGAAGAAGCTGCCTTGCGTACAGCCTTGACCACAGGGGCAGCTTCCTCTGGATCAAGGCCAAAAGCCATGCCCCCTGCCTTTACATTGGGGCATGAGATGTTGAGCTCGATCATGTCAATGTCAGCTTTGTCCAAAAGAGCTGCGCCCTCAATATACTCATCAAGAGTTGAACCGGAAAGATTGGCAATTACAGCAGGGCCCAGCCTGCGCAGCTCTGGCAATTCATGTTCGATAAATGCGGGAATGCCTGGGTTTTCAAGGCCTATGGAATTCATCAAACCCGAAGGAGTTTCATGAATACGTTGCCCCTTGTTCCCTGGCCTTGGATTAAGCGTAAGCCCCTTGCTGCAAATACCGCCCAGAGCGCTTATGTCAAGAAGACCAGAGTATTCCTTTCCATAACCAAAAGTTCCGGAAGCAGCAATAACCGGGTTTTTAAGAACAACACCTGCAATGTTTACTGATAAATCAGGCAAAGATATCCTCCGCATCAAAAACAGGACCTTCTGAACAGCAACGCTTATTACCTTTTCTGGTTTCAACAGTACAGCCCAGGCATGCTCCGGTTCCGCAGGCCATATGCCTTTCAAGGCTTAAAAAACACTTAATGCCTGCTGCCTTGCATTTTTCTGCAATGGATTCAAGCATGGGTTCAGGGCCGCAGCTAAAAACAGCGTTATAAGTATCAGGCACAAAAAAATCCAAAATACGGCCTTTTTGTGCTTCGCTGCCATCTTCACTTGAAATTATTATTTTATGTGCTTTTATGTTTTCAAGACCATAGGACTTACTACGAAAGCCAGCGTAAAAAATAAAGTCTTGGCTATCCTGTGCGCTGGAAGCTATTGCTGAGATTTCCTGTGCAAAGCAGGCAAGGGGTGCAATGCCGATCCCGCCTGAAACAAAAGCAATTTTTCCCGGCATAGTTCCGTGCGATTTAAAATCGCTTGATTGAAAATCGTCCAATTGAAAATTGGCAGCTTCTGCCCAGCCCTTTCCCAAAGGCCCTGTAAGAAAGGCTTTTTCACCTGGCCTTAGATCTGCCAAATCTTTTGTACCTTTGCCCCGTATTGCGATAAAAAATGTTAGGGTGCCTGATGTCCAGCGCGCAACACTCAAAGGCCGTGCCAGAAATACCGAGGATCTTTGCGGCCTTAAAAGGAAAAATTGGCCTGCTTTTGGAGCAGGGCCATCCCAGGCAAAGTCAAGGGAGAAAACCTCTTCATTAAAGATTGAATGTCCTATACATTCGCAGAGTTTATAATCTTTGGACACTGAAAGCTGTCGCATTTAGTTCATTATAACGAATTAAATAGACTCGTTGTAAGGGATGATAAATAAAACTGTGTAAAATTGACCCAAAAAATATGAGAAAAAATTAAGCTGTGTCAATTTGGCTCAACTTCTCCACGAATTCCTCACGCAAAGACGCAAAGGCGCAAAGAGCGCAGAGGTTAAGAAGAAAAAAGATTATTTTATTCCATTTTTCCTTTTATTCTCCGTGTCTTGGCGTCTTGGCGTGAAAAAAATCAAGAAAATCAAAGTTTTGGCATGGTTTTTGCTAATATATAAGTGTTGGCAGAGAAAACCAGAACCCGGAAGCCTAAAGAGCTGTCAGTTCATGGGTATGGGGCTAAAAGCCGCCTAAACCCAGGTTCCGGGCTGAAGTAATTTCCTGTCGAACTAAATCACAAGGAGATATAGTAATGAAAGCTGTAACACTTTATCGTCCAAGAGTACTTGAAAATGCTTTGACTGGATTCGACCGTTACATGGATTCGCTGTTTAGCGATTCCTTCCTGAATCCGTCAGACAGGATCTTCAACCGCTTGCCTGCAGTAGATGTACATGAGACAGAAAAGTCTTATGTACTGGAAGCAGACCTCCCAGGTTTTGAAGAAAAGGATATTGACATCCATTTGGACGGCAATACCCTGACCATTGAGTCAAAAAAAGCAGAAGAAAAAAAGGAGGAAAATAAGGGCTACATGATCCAGGAAAGAAGGCGTGCCTGCTTTAGCCGTTCTTTCAGCCTGCCGGAAAATGCTGACCGCGAATCCATTTCTGCAAACTACAGGAACGGTGTTCTTTGTGTGGAGATAGGCAAATTGGCAGAAGCCCAGAAACGGGTCATCGAGATTTCGAAGGACTAACAATTAAGCTTAACAGGGGGCTATTTTTGGCCTCCTGTTGTTTTTATTGGACTTATCTGAATATGTTCATGTTGAGGTAAAAAAGGAGAATAACATGGTACTTGATTATACATATTGGGAAGATGATGGATGTTATAAAGGCTATATAGACGAATATCCTGATTATACAACTCAGGGAGAAACTCTTGATGATTTAAAGGACATGCTCCGCTTGCAATATAAAGATATACAAACTTTTGAAATTTCTTTTGCCCATCACCATGGTAAATTAAAGATAGCGTGAGTGTATGACATCGCAACGAATTTCGCGAATTAACTGAAAATATCTTTTCTCATGCTTATTGTTTTACGGTTTTTATTGTAGAGTTCACCGTTAGTAATAAAACCATTTTTTTCATAAAAAGCAAGTACACCTTTATCATGTTCTAAGTCTGCGTCAACTGTTAGAAAGCGGCAGGCAAATAGTTGGCGGTTACAAATACGGGCAATAGTTAATGCATTAGTTATCATATATGTTCCAAGCCCTTTAAATTTTTCTTGTGCTGCTTTATCTACAGCAAGTTTTGCAAGTTTCATTGCAGGAATCGTTTTAAAAGGGTAGTTTAGACTATGTGTTTCTTTTTCTGACAGAGATAACTTAACTGCATCTGCTATTAAAGACATATAAGCTGCAATTTTGCCGGTAGCTCGTTCCATAAGGAGCCAAGTAAGAGCTATCTGATCTTGTTGAGATCGTAGCGCATCGTTAAAAAGATAATCATTATATTCAGTTATAGAACAAGAAAAATCATGCAAATAGGTGTTAGAAGACAACTGTTCTAGATAAAAATAGGTATCACCATTCAGTAAGTTAATGGAAATACGAGCATTCATTTCTTAATGAGCCTTAAAAAAGCCTCCTCTTCCTTCTTATGCTGCTCGTAAACAGAAGAAGGAATAGGTTTACGGATCTGTTCAATGACCTGACGGGCAATTTTTTTGTTTTTTATCTCCGTTGCTTGAACGGGTTTTACTTTAGCGGCCATTTTATTTCCTCTTTACAAGAATATATTATTTTTTTCTTATTTTGTCAACTTTGCTATGCTTTATGAGATATAAAAGCAACTTCGAGACATGAAGGAAGGAAAATCAGGTCAATGTATTCATATAGATACTTTTCTTTATGCAAAAAGTCTCTTTATGGAGACTTTTCTGCGAAAAAAAAGATACATGACTGTCTATGTCAGCCGTTTGGCTTATTTTACATGGATCGGATTTTTCACGCAAAGACGCCAAGACGCGAAGATCACAAAGAAAAAATGGAGAAAGGATTTCCCGCTTGCCTGCAAGAAGATGATCTTGCTTAGAAAGCTTTATTAAAACAATGAAAGCAATAGAATCTAAAAAGCCCTAATAGGGCGGACATAGTATGATTCGTTCTTGAGGCCGTTGTCCTGAGGACCACCGCTGAAATCCCGAACCCACACGAATTCACTACCGTACTGCGACGAAGACCAGTATACACTTGTTCCCAAATTTCCAACATAATCACGGTTTATATAAAGCAGGTTCAACTCTCCAAGACTGGGCAGAAACCAGTCATTTTTTTCACCTCCTTGATATGCAGCAGCTAGCTGCGCTGCTCTGTCTGTTTCACTTGTTAGTGCGTTTACAATAATTCTGGTATCTTTTCTGCCGTTTCCTATTGTGCTTGCATCTGTATGTGATGTTGATGTAAATGTCGTTACGTTACTTATCAATGTTTCAGAAGCCCCCCATTGTGCAGTGCCTGAGTTTGACGGTGCAGCCTCAAGGTATCGGGCAGTATAGCTTTCAAATGAACCTGCGCCGCCTGAATATCCTTGTACAGTAAAGCCAGACAGGTCACGGTAGAAAATAATACCGCCACCAGGGCCTGTGTCGCCCAACTCATAGATTACTTCATCATCTCCGCCAGGATCACAGGCAGTTGCGCTGAACCCGATAAGAGCGATGATTGCGATAGTAAGCAATAATTTGTTTTTCATAATAAATCTCCTATTTTATTTTTACAGCCCGTACGAGCCTTTATTGCCATTTTAAATTTTTTCCATATTCTCTCACGGAGACACGGAGAAGGATTAAAAATTATAATTTCCTTTTTCCCTCTTTGTGTACTTTGTGCCCTCTGTGTCTTTGTGCGAAAAAATATAGAAAAATGTGATTTTACTATTCGCTTACTTATTGTGTGGGGGGGGGTAGAGATGTCTGTAAAAATAGCTGTTGCGCTCATGGGATTATTTTATCATTTTAAGGCGGATTTTTGCAAGCTGTGGTTTTCGGATCCACGGAGAATCTATGATTTAACTTATAGGAAAAAGTGATACTCTGGTCTGACGGGACCAGGGAGCCGGTGGAAGGTTGTCGTG
>Ga0099364_10003378_pt1 | contig 24781 bp, 21 predicted proteins | sample TergutTh196P3_FD_73070 | JGI IMG/M metagenome (GOLD analysis project Ga0099364, IMG submission 73070) | Microcerotermes parvus P3 segment gut microbial communities from Pointe-Noire, Republic of the Congo - Th196 P3 | ecosystem: Host-associated > Arthropoda: Insects > Digestive system > Gut ...
ATGCTGTAATCCCCCCCAAAAAAACTTGAAGTATCCAGAGTGTGGACAAGCACAGCGATCGTTTTGCGCTCGGATGAGAAAAACAGTGGGGACTTTGCGGTGAAAAGTTGATTCGGAAGGTGTAAAAGGTTAACGAAAGAACGCAGAGATCAGAAAAAATCGCTTTGCGATTTGCCCAAAGCGGGGTTTCCGAACAAGTCTATTAAAGAAATGATGTTTTACGGAATCGTTTGAACTTCGCTGTTTTCCCCCATATCCCATGCTTTGATCCAAGTCACCTTGACCGGCTTCATGTGGAATGACTTTTCGAGTTGTTCGCAAAAGTCATAAAGGTGCGCCGCGCCGTAAAAGATAGCGATTTTCTTTTCGCCACGGTCAATGACCTCTCGTAATTTCGCCAGGGCATACTCATTGCGTTCGCGGATGAGCGTTGAGCCTTCATCGCCTTCGAAAATCCAAAGCTGGTCTTCAATCTGTTGGCATATTTCCGTAGCAAAAACACGTTTCAGGCCGAGCGATTTATCCCGCGTGGCCAATAACGAACCGAACATCCGGCCTACCGTCTTGTCCGACTGTGTACTTTGTTTGAGACTTTGCATCATTGCACGGGTAAAGATATTGGCCATTTCGCCTTCGGTCACCATACGATTCAGGAACACGTCGGGCGGCATATCGGCATGGATCATGTTGCGCGGCGTGTAATCAATGTGGTGCAACTGGTGTTCAAGTTTCAACAGGTCGGCAAATCCGTTTTGCACCCCGGCGATCAAACCGGGGTTTTCCTCAGACCTGGCGGCTGTCTTTGGGTCAATTCGCGTTCCTTCTTCGGCGACGAGTTCGAACAGCACGACGTCGTATTCCGTGAAGAGTTGATTGAGTTTTTTGTAATATTCCGCGTCGGCAACATGAACCGCCCCGATCAGGTCAACCGTTGCTGCGTCCTTGTCGCCGGATTTCAACTCGAAATGAATAACGGCCGTGTCCATCGCAATCGCACGGGTCGGTGCCTTCTCCGAGTAACGCACACGGATAACCGCCGATGTGTCCACCTCATCAGCACACACCATCAATTGCAGAAACAGCATCATCCCCAAAATTAACAGAGACTTTGCCAGTGAACGGAAAGATAACATGAGATGTGTCCTTTTTTGTCTGGTGGGTTGCGAACTAAGGCTTTTATCTGAAAACGATCAACTAAACATAGCGGTGATCACGGCGTGACCGCCCTGCCTTTGCTTGCTTTTCTCTGGCGAAAAACTAATTCTTCGATTCAAGTTCCCCGATCCTTTCACGGCATCGGGCGATGCGTTCCTTGCGGTCGTGGTAAACCAGCAGGGACTCCAGAGCGACACGGTACAACTCCAACGCCTCGTCAAAACGACCGAGAACATAGTATGATTCGGCCAGCCAATAGGCGTGATGTTTGAGATCACGCTCCTTGAGTTCAGGTGTTTTCGCCGAATCCATCGTATGAAGATAATGTGCAACTGCTTTTTCGTGCTGTCCCAATCCGGCAAATGCTCTGCCCCGGTAAGTGAGATTGATATCATCGTCTTCACGAACACTCCGCAACGCCGGGTCATCCGAACGAATTGCCAGTTGGTAAAATTCGACCGCCTTGTCCCGCTCTCCCAAAGTGTCGTACAGTTCCCCCAGATAAAAGTACGGCTGCGATTGGTGTGGATCAAGTGCGATGCTTGCGTTCAATTGTTCAATGGCTTCCTCAGTGCGTTCCTGTTTGATCAGCACGTCGGCGTAACAACAGTACCATTCCACGATTTCGCTGTCCATTTCAAGTGACTTTTTGAAATGGCCGAGCGATTCCTCAAAACGTCCCTGCCATTCCAACGCGTGAGCGTAGTAATGCACGGCAAAAGCATTTTCCGGGTTTATCTCACAGGCGGTTTTCATGTCCTGTTCCGCCTCGGCAAAAAGCAACAGGTCCTGTTTGGCCATGCCCCTCGCGTAATAGCAATCATCGTCTTTGGGAGCGACAGCCAATGCCTTGTCAAAGGCTTCGACCGCTTTCCGATATTTTCCCAACAAGCGATACGCCCAGCCCATCCAGTACCAGGCCGACGAAACAGTTGGGTCGTTCTCAACGACCTTGCTGAAATCGTCAATGGCTCCCGGATAGTCTTCGGCACGATAACGGTAATAGCCGCGAAACCAAGTTGCCTCCAAGTCTTCAGGGGCAAGTTTCATCGCCTGAGTCAAGCCTTCAATCGCCATGCGGACGCACTCGTCTGCATCAAAACACTCCTGCGGGAAAAAATCGGTCAATGTGACGAAAAGCTGCTCGCCCAGCACTTTTGCCCTTCGTGCCTGCAAATAAAGTCCTCCCCACGCGCGTCCCCGCAGAAGCCAGGCCGGTTGATATTCCGAATGGGTTTCAATGATCTGTGTCAGGTCGCGGATCGCCTCTTCATACCTCTCCAGCTCCCGTTCATAAATCGCGGCCCGTCCGTACAAGGCACCGATATGTCCGGGATGATAATAAATAACGCGGGAAAAATCCTCCACCGCCTTGTCGAATTGCCCGGTCATTCGATAGCAGGTCGCGCGAAAGTTGAAGGCCATCTCATTGTCCGGCTTCGCCTGGCAACAGACATTCAAATCTTCAATCGCACTCTCCGGATTCTCCAGGAGATAATGAGTCCTGGCCCGATGATAATAATTGTCCGCGTCGTCCGGCGTTTTTGCTATCAGGAAATCAAACAGTTCCAACGCTTCCCGGTAACGATCCAGATCAATCAGAGTCAGCCCTTTCCAATGAAGGAAGTAGTCATCATCGGGAAACAATTCCAACGCCGTCTCAATCACATCCCATGCCTGGTCGTAGCGTTCCAATTCGTGGTAGATCATCATCATCTTGAGATAAGCCCCGGACAAAAACGGGTCACGTCTTAACGCTTCGCCGAACATGCGCAGTGCCGTTTCGTGATCTTTCACCTCGTGGGCAATCCAGGCTTCGTGCCAACGTCGCAGAGCGACATCCGGCTCAAGGGGACACAGTGTCCCTACGGTTTCCTCCGTCAGATTTTGCAGTTGTTTGCGGAAAAAACGTTCATAGGCGGCGTCACCCGATTTGCCCGCATCCCGAACCGCTTCCGACGCCAATCGGGCTGCTTCCGAAAGTTGATCGCGGCACGCATCAATTTGTCCCAGCCGCCCCAGAACGACGGCCCTGCCGTACATGGTCAGATAGGATTGATCGTCTTCAATCTCGCGGAACCGCACCAACGCCTCGTCATAACGACCAAGTTGGAGCAAAGCCATGCCCATGTAATATTGTGTGGGACGTTTCCCGTCATAATGCTCCCGGTGAGCGGCCTCGGCACAGGCCAGAGCATCTTCATACCGCTCAAGGGTACTGCACAACACGGAACGCTGGACCAGATATTTAGCTTCATACGGATCAGCTTCGAGCAACAAGTCATTGTCGGCAAGTGCTTCCTCCGGTTGACCAAGACTCTGTTTCGCCCAACCCCGCATGAAACGTGCGTGTAAATCATCCGGGCTGAGTTCAAGAATCCGGTCGAAATCGCTGATTGCCTCGCGGTAATTGTCCAATTCGACGTGGACAAACGCACGCACATGCAAGGCGTGTTCATTGTCCGGGTCGAGTTCCAGCGCATGGGTGACATCTTCCATCGCCTGCTGATACCCGCCCGTTGCCCAATGGGTCCGCGCCCGAAACGCAAAAGCATCAACCGAATCAGGCGAAATTTCAATGGCGCGGTTCAAGTCGTCAAGGGACTCGTCATGCCGGTCCAGGTGAAACTTGGCATATCCCCGTTGGGAATAGGCTTCGGCGCAGACCGGCTCCATGTCAATGACTTGATCGAACACCGTGACTGCCTCTTCGTACTCCCCTTCCGAAATCAGGCAAACACCGTGCATGAAGAGTTGGGCAAAGTCTTGTTCAAATTCAGACATGGAATTTTCGTTTCTTGCAGAGACCGCGAAGAACGCAGAGATTCGCAGGGGGGGCCCCTGGAAAACCCGATCTCTGCGACCTTTGCGCACTCTGCACGAAAAAATAAAAAAATGTGAGCGGGTACGTTTCTTCCATTATAAAGAAAAAACGTTAGTTGACCAGATCAAGTCCTATTGTTGAACAAGATTATTGTCCCGTGTTTCCGCCCGTCTGAAAGGTGGAAGTGATTGTTGGCGTTCGGATTTGGCCTGTTTCGGCGGTCGCGGGCTGTTTGGGAAGTACGAGAATCGACGCCAGCAGTTGTTTTTCCGGGATATTTGCCCCAAATGTCTCAATGACATACTCATCCACCTGGTGATTATATTCGATAATCGTACTGATTAACGCCATTTCCTCCCGGGCGAGAGCTTCAATTTGCATCACGGGGGATTGTCCGTGCGTCATCACAGTAAACCCTTGCTTATCGGCAATCTGTCTTGCAGAAGTTCGTGTCACGATGACATCATATTGCAGTGGAATCGTATGGTTGAGTAACAGCGATTTTTGCGAAAGCGACCGTTGCTTCTTTAATTCCTCCACTTTCGTATCATACGGCACGGCAAGCGGAAAATCCATCGGAACAGGCAATGGCCGATCTTCCGGCTTTTGTGCGGCAAACCCCAATGGCATCGGCGAAACTGCGTCATCACATTCAACCCATTCGTTTTCATCATCAATCGCGTAGCCAGACCGCCATCGGGTGGAAGAAGTGGGGATTTTCGACTGCAAATCAAGAAAACGGTATTGTGCCTGAATAAATTCCAACTCAAGTGCTTTATACTGTTGGGAAACAAGCTCGAGGGCCAAGCTGATTTCGTCCGTTGCCGCTTGATTCATTTGAAGCTTTTCAAGTGCTTGTTGGAGACGCAGGTGCTGAGCCATGCGCACATGACAATGCAGCCTTTTTTCACTCAGATTCCAGTACGCTTTGAGCAGTTCGCGGCGTTGCGCAGGCGAAGTCACACCGGTCAGGATTTCGTACAAATAAACTTCCCGTTCTGTGCCTGCCTGAATGGGGCGCGTGACTGTGACAAGAAAGTCGTAGATCGGGTGCGATTCATTCCGGACAGATTTCAAATTTTCCGGAACAACCTTCGTTCCAGTTGCTGTTACACCGGCTTGCATTCCTCCCGGTACAAGCGTGGGCTGCTCGTCAGCATAACCTTGCATCGATTGCGGGGTTTCCAATCCACGTTCCACCCCGCCTGTCACACCATTGCCACCCCACCCTGGACTGGGGTCAGTTCCGGGATACCCCCCCTGCGGTGGTGGTATTTCTCCCCTATTCGGCTCTCCCACAGTCGGCCCACTGGACGGCTGTGGCGTATCCTGGAATTCAGGCGGGATTCGCATTCCACCCAGCTGACTGGCTCCCGGTGTACCATCTGGAAACTCGGGTCTGTCCGGGTTTGGAGCCCCCATTTGTGCCCAAACGAAATGCCATCCGTTTTGCACTGTCGCCATAATAAGCAGAACGATGAAATATTTGATGATCGATTTCATTTTTTTGATAATATACCGTACAATATCATGGACTTTGCATTTCGTCTGTGAACTTTGTGCATTCCTTTGTGATCTTTGTGTTGAAAGATTTTAACACAAAGATCACAAAGGAATGCACAAAGGTCGCAACATTCAATACCGGCCAAATGGCGTTCGACAGTATATTACTGCTGAAAGCCGATTAACTGACATTTTTGTAACTCTTCATCCGAATTTTCGAGTCATTGCTTCCAAGTCGGCAATTTTTGCGAGGTGCCTTGAGATACGCCGCGACGCTACCCGAAGGCTCCGACGGATGAACGTCGTTAGACATCGACTTTATTGCCATCGTTGATCGCGTTGGGCTGCATCGCCAACGTTACCAGTTGCAGCATCACGAAAATCGCGACTTCCTCGCCACGCGCATGCAACTCCCGTGCGGTTTCCTCGCTAAAATCGCCCGCAAGCAATGCCGGGATACGAAATCCTCCGTGTTTTTGCATCATCCATGTTGTACTCTAATTCTCACTTCATGAAAATATCAGTTTTTACAAATATTTGGCTGAAATGTTACCAATTCTGCATTTCCTTCGTTCCTTCGTGGTGAAAAAAAGAGAATTTCCCGCTGGAATAACCCGCTTGCGCGTTAAAACCTGTCACCTGCGCGTCGAAAAAACGCGGAAATCGTACCAGTCTTGTTGTTTTGAGTACCAGTCTTGTTGTTTTGAGTACAAAAAGAGATGACCGGGGGATGTCAAAAGAGGCTATTTTGGTCTGTGAAGATCAAACGGTAAGTCCGGTCAGCGTCTTTTTCGCCCTAAAAAGACCATCGGAGACCATCGCAAGAGCAAAAAGTCCTCTCAAAAGAAAGGTCAAATCATGTCATCGAAGAAAAAAAACGTCTTGCAAGAGCAAAAAACCGTCTTGCAAGAGCGCAAAACTCCGGGCAAATCGAAAAAAACTCCGCCCTCAAAACCGGTAAAAACGCAAAGTGGGGAACAAGTTCAAAGTTCCAGTGCCACCAGCGCAACAACCGACCACCAGCGCAACAACCGGCCACCAGCGCAACACCGGTCACTGACGTTCCCGGCTGCTGTTTCACTCTGCTCTCACCCCGTGCCCCGCATTCTGCACTTCCGACTGTGACTTGTTTGTATTAAGTGATTGTCTTTGCTTGGGTTATGTTGAATTTTAACGATATTGCATGTTTTTTTCCCGAAAGTATTGACAGCATATTATCGAATACGATATAATGGGGCTTAGTTACTTGAGGTCAGATACCGCGAAATTTCCAGTTCATTTTGGCTGATTTTTATGTGGTATCGTCTTTTCACACAAAGATTTTATGAAAGGGTTTATTATGAAACGAACTCGAATTGTTAAGATGGGGGGGGGGGCAACTTACAAGCTTTTACTCTCGTTGAACTTCTTGTGGTCATTGCGATCATCGGAATTTTGATCGCCCTTCTTTTGCCCGCCGTTCAGGCGGCACGTGAAGCTGCACGCAGAATGCAGTGTTCCAATAATGTCAAACAATTGTCTCTGGCGGCGCAAACGTTCCACGATGCGCACAAGCGTTTCCCGAACAATGGCGAAGATGATCTTTGGATGGGACTCAGCCCTGCCAACGGTCCAGGCCCCTACGATCTTGCGAATAATATCGCATGGCTTTGGGGAGCAACACGTCAGGATGGAGTGGACCAGTACAGTGTTTTTGTCTGTCTGTTGCCATTCATTGAGCAGACTGCCATGCATAGCGACATCTCCGGTGCAGCCGCCACGCCCCATCCCCTGCCGAGTGGATGGGGGAACTGGATTCCCAACCCTCATCCCAATGCAGGCATCAACATGCGGGATGGCGTTCGGAACCCTTTTTCATATCCCGTGAGCGCGTTCAATTGTCCTTCGGATGGAAATTCACTCTCACCCATGGCCGGCCGGCTGGCGGGAACCAGCTAGCTCGCTTTCTCGCGGATAATGACGCAAAACATATCCAAGTGCTCTATGTCCCTGTACCCTTGCTCCTCGTCATTCGAAAGTTCCAAGGCAATGAACCACGGGCGTCCTTCCGCTCGCATTCTTTCTGTCATCGTGTTTCCTCCAGTTTTTCCGGTTTCCTGTCAAAAAATTAATGGAAATGAATCCATCCGTACAATTCCGTCCCATATATCGTTTGCCCTCTGCATTGAAATCATTTCGTTTGTCTGTGAATGACTTCCCCGTATGGCTATCTGATCGGCCAACTCCTGAAATTTTGTATCCGTGTCTGTGTCCCAGCCAGGTTTGTAATTCAGATCGTTAACATCCAGGTAGATGTTGATCTTCTTGTCTTTCCCTATACCACAGACTCTCGAACCAAGTTCTTTCGCGAGTTCTTCGTGGCTATAGCCGTAACCCATTTCTTCCAGTACCGGAATCACTGCGTCCACGACGCATTTTTCAGCCCGTTCACGGTCTTCGGGATGCCCACAGAGGCTACTACGTGCTGCCTTGATGCGAGGACTTCGATTTCACGTTTTCGGCTGTTTCTTGCCAAAAAATAGGCGTCAAACTTGGTCGGTTTGAGCATTTGACGCTGTATTTTCCGGGGGTAGAACACATCTTGGACTGCGTCTCCTCATCAAAAATGATTAAACGGCACCTTGTTGCAACATGGCTTCCGCGACTCTCTTAAAGCCCGCAATATTTGCGCCCGCGACAAGATTTCCTTTGACGCCATAACGCGCGGCGGTTTCGGAGATACTTGCATAAATCGCGTGCATGATGCGTTGTAGTTTTTTGTCAACGTCATCAAACGACCAGTACCATCGTGATCTGTTTTGTGCCATCTCCAGGGCGGACACCGCCACTCCGCCTGCGTTGGATGCTTTTCCGGGTGCAAACAAGACATTGTTTGCCTGCAACAGTTGAATTGCCTCCAGTTCCGTTGGCATATTCGAACCTTCGGCCACGATGAGACAACCGTTCTTGATCAGTTGCCCGGCTCCTTCCGCAGTGAGTTCGTTTTGAGTGGCACAGGGCAGCGCGATATGGCACGGAACAGACCATACCAGTCCGTTTTCGTAATACTGCGCGGCAGGATGATGTTCGAGGTACTCCCGGATTCGCCCCCGTTGTTTTTCTTTGATCATCTTAACCGTGTCAAGATTGATTCCCTCGGGGTGGTAAACATAGCCGTCCGAATCGCTCATGGTGACAACTTTCGCCCCCAACTGCAAGGCTTTTTCAGCGGTATAAATGGCGACGTTGCCGGAACCGGAGATGACGGTTGTTTTTCCTTCAAACGACGTTTTCAGGGATTCGAGCATTTTTTCCACCAAATAGATAAGTCCGTAACCGGTGGCCTCGGTACGCACCAGCGAACCGCCGTAAGCGATGCCTTTTCCGGAAAACGTGCCGTCGCTTAAACCCGTCAGCCGCCGATACTGCCCGTAGATGTAACCGATCTCCCGCGCACCCACACCGATATCTCCGGCCGGGACGTCCATATCCGCTCCCACATGACGGTAAAGTTCGGTGACAAAACTCTGACAGAACGCCATGACCTCGCGGTCGGATTTGCCTTTGGGATCAAAGTCTGCCCCGCCTTTACCGCCGCCGATGGACAGCCCGGTCAATGAATTTTTGAAAATCTGCTCAAAGCCCAAAAACTTGATGATGCTCAAACACACGCTGGGATGAAAGCGCAACCCGCCCTTGTAAGGACCGATGGCACTGTTGAATTGGACACGAAAACCCCGGTTGACCTGTACCTCGCCGTTGTCATCAATCCAAGGAACCCTGAAAAGAATCTGGCGTTCCGGCTCGACCAGACGTTCGAGAACGCCGGTCTTTTCATATTCTGGATGTTCGTCAATAAACGGTTGAAGCGTGGGAACGACCTCCGTCATGGCCTGATGAAATTCCGGTTCATGAGAGTTCTTCCGTATCGCTTGCTCCAACACCTGACTTGTGTAAGACATTTTACAAACCACCTTTCATAATCAAAAATTAACAATTCTGCGGAAATTTTTCGTGCGTTGGACGCAGGAAACCACGTGAAAATACGTGTGAGTCGTGTCGAAAACAACAAAGGCGTTTACCGACATATTGGCCAAGAGCCAATTATCGGTAAACGCCTTTGTTTACCATAATGATTTATAGAGTCATCGTGTCTATGAGTTCGTCAATCGGCCATTCCAAACATTTGCATTAAAAAATTTTTTTACTTGTGATGGACGATTGTTAGCAAACCTGTTTTTCCGTACCGGGAAGTATCACTCCCCAAAAAAAATTTTTGCAAGCTCAAGCGGTTCAACGCTCTTACCTTCTTGATAAACTCGCATGCATCCGCCGGAAATTTCGTCAATCAGGATCGGCTCCCGTTACGTCGTCTTTGAATTTCAGCAAAACATTGCCGTTGTCGAGTTGATAAACATCTTTGGTTTTTCCTGTATAGATGGGTTTCATGGAAAGTTCTCCTTTTTAACGGTTCACTTTTGCGTGAAATCTCCCATTCAACGGGAATTTTTGTACGTTGAACGCTGAAAACCCCGTAAAAACACGTGTGAGTCGTGTCAAAAACAAACAAAGGCGTTTACCGACAGATTGGCTTGAAACCAATGATCGATAAACGCCTTTGTTTACCATAATTACTTATAGCTTAATCAAGTCTATGAATTTGTCAATCGGCAATTCCGGATGTTTGCATAAAAAAATTAATTCTTCGATTTGTGTTTTAATCCTTCGTATTTTCGGGAGCATATTCCTCCCGCATCAGATCGTCCTGTATCAGTGCCACGATGACGATGCCGTTCTTGTTTGCGAAATCAATCACTTCCTGTTGCCCGACCAGGACCGTCAGGTTGGCTTCGACGACAAGCACCTTTCCACCGGCAACCGCCAGGCTTTGGATTGTCTGCATCCCGAAACTGGGCATGTCAAAACGCCTGTCCTGTTGCGGTTTTGCGAGCTTAAGCATGGTAAAACCCTGGCACAGTCGCCCGGAACGTTCGACGCACTCGTCCGTTCCCTCAAGTGCCTCAAGGGCAATGACCGCCTGATCCTTGACCGTGACCGCCTGGCCAATGTCAAGCCGTCCCAACTCTTTTGAAATACGCCAGCCAAATCGAATGTCTTTCCACTGCGCCTTTGTTGGCCTGCGTTGTGTTAAAAGTTCGTGTTTCACAAGCATCTCCGGGGCCAGGTCTGTGCCTGGCAGTATGGTGATTCCCTGCCGTTCAAAGGCTTCAACACATGTCAGCAACAGCGAATCAGAGGTGTTATCTTTCGTTCGAAAAAGAAAATGTGGTGCAAACAATCGAATTGTGTACCAGTCAGGCAAATATCGCCAGACTAGCCACGGATGGTGAAACTGCTGCTTGGAAATACCTCCGGCCATGGTCGCTTGTGTGATGTTGTGCTTTTTACAATAGCGCACGGCTTTTCCGAATTGACCGAATCCCATCCAAAGATGGTCTTTGCAGTACTCCAAAATCCTGGCATCGGCCTGGTCACGAATGCCAAGGCAAAAGACCTCGTAACCTTTCTGGCATAAAAATTTTGCGAGTAATACCGGGTATTCCCCGAACCCCGCAATGATTCCAATGCGTTTCATTTTCCCGGTTCCATTCCTAATGCGTTAGTGGTTATTCTCTCATCGGGTTAAGCGTTCAGTTGGTATTTGAGTTTTCACAGAAAAAAACAAATCTTACTTTCCCGATGGTCGCACATTGATCCGGTTACGTATCAGGTGATCTTTCAGCTCACGAACGGAATAATTCTTCTTCATCCGGGGCGAATAGAGCATGCTACTGATAATGGCCGCCTGCGTTTGCGTTTCCGTAAACAGCGTCCTCAAGTGTTCCGGCGTACCAGCCCCGCCCGACGCAATCAGCGGAACCGACACGGCGGTTTCGGCCAGTCGCATCAGTTCGAGATCGTACCCGGCAAGGGTTCCGTCGTTGTCGATGCTGTTCAGGCAGATTTCGCCCGCGCCAAGCTCCTGCCCCCGCTTGATCCATTCGCCTGCGTCCAAACCGGTTGCCAACCTCGCCCCGTCAATATACACTTCATATCCGCTCGGCATTTTTTTCGTCTTTTTCACCTGGGTGGACAGTACGACACACTGCGAGCCAAAGGCTTTCGCACCCTCTGCGATGATTTGCGGATTCCTCACCGCCATCGAATCGACGCTGATTTTTTCCGCACCGGCCTTGAGCGCGTCATACATATCATGCAAGTCCTTGATTCCACCCCCGACGGTAAATGGGATAAAGACCTGCCTAGCCACCTTTTTTACCGTTTCAATGTCGATTCCGCGTTTCTCCGCGCTGGCCGTGATGTCGTAAAAGATCAGTTCGTCGATTTGCGCATCGTACATGGCACCGGCCAATTTGTCGGCTGGCGCAATGTCGATATTGTCCTGGAACCGGATCGCTTTTGTCACCCTGCCGTCGATGATGTCAAAGCAGGCAATTAACCGTTTTGTCAGCATGATGATTTGTCAATCGGGTATTCGCTTGTCACGTAAAAAATTCTCTGCTCTCTCGATGGCTTTCAACACGGCGTTTTCAGTCGGGCCGCCCGGCAAATTTCTCGCCTTAACGTACACTTCAACAGAAATCGCTTTGTAAGGCGACTCGTCGAAAATGGGTGAAATTATTTTAATTCGTCAAGTCGTGTTTTTTTGCTTAGGGCGTAAAAAACGAGTCTGCCGATGATTTTATGCGATTCCCTGAACAGGACGCCTTTTTTGACCAGCCAGTCCGCTGCGTTGCTCGTGTTTGCATAGCCGCCGAGCGTACTTTGGTAATAACGCCCATATTGAAAGTCATACTCTAAAACATGCCGCAGAATGCAGGAGGGCAAGGAAGCCGTTTTTGACGCCGCTGATGCGGTCAAAACATGCTTGTCCGTATGCCAATACAATTTTTTCGCACATTTCTCTCTGCAAGGAACAATAAAAAAGGCACTGCGGGTCTTGGTGCCCACAGCGCCTTTGCTGTTCATTGTTCGTAGTATAGTGTGGGACGATGTTTTTGTCAAGACGGGTTTTCGCGGTTTTTTAAAACCGGTTGCTGAGAAAGCCGTCCAGCAGAACCAGCCCGGCTTCACCGCTTTTTTCGACATGGAACTGCGTCGCAAAAATATTATCCCGGCAAATCGCCGCCGTGAACGGGCCGTCGTAGTCCGCCGTTCCCCACAGGTCTGACGTGTCTTCCGGCCTGGCGTAGTAGGAATTGACGAAATAGAAATAATCCTCCCGCGCATGACAGGGCGTGTTTTTCACGAATCGTACCCGATTCCAGCCCATCTGCGGAACCCTGACTTTGGACGCGTCGAATTTGACGACCCGACCTTTCAGCCAACCGAAGCAATCTGCGTTTTCCTCCTCGCTGTGTTCAAAGAGAATTTGCATTCCGACACAAATGCCCAGAAACGGCGTCTTTTGTCGCAACACCGAGTCTGCCAGCGCATCAGTCAACGCCATCTCGCGCAACGAGTCCATCGTAGCCTTTGCGCTGCCGACACCCGGCAGGATAATATGCTTTGCGTCCGCGATGTCCTGCGGGGTTCGGGCAAAAGCCGCTTTATATCCGAGACGCGTCACCGCGTACATGACACACGGAGCGTTCCCGGCTTTGTAGTCGATAATTCTTATCATGACGCCGACTTTCAAACAAAATATAAATCATCCGACGGAAATTCGGGAGTACATGTGACATTGATGCCCAGTTTTTTCAGTGTGCTTTCATCCGTTTTTGAAATCATATGTGAGGAATGCGCTTCGCATCCCCTTAAATCCTCAAGTTTACCCAGGCATTTCTCGGCAAAGGGGCCGGTCGCAGCACAGATACTCAGGGAATTTAACACTTCTTCAAGGCTGAGCAAAGGATTACGATCTCTCAGAATTTTTTCTTTCAGCATCAGCATCGGTTCCAAGACGGCGGGGGAGATAAGATGAATATCATCAGGGACGCCCGCCAATTTTTTAACGCAATTGAGCGTCAGGCTTGAAGCCGCAGCCAGGATGTTCGTTGTTTTGCCGGTCATCACGCTTCCGTCGTGTAAAACCAACGCCATCGCGGGGCATTGGTTTTGTTTGGATTTTTCCAGCGCGGGTTTCACCGCCAACCGATATTCCGGGACGATGCCGAGTTGTTTCATGATGATTTCCAATTTTTTCACCGCGTCGATTCCAAGGCATCCCCCCCCTTTGTAATCGCACCATGTCCTGAAATATCGCCTGACGATTTCCTGTTTGGCGGCTTCCTTGACCAGTTCGTCATCCATAATGCAATAGCCCGCCATGTTGACGCCCATGTCCGTCGGAGACTGATACACGGCATCCGTTCCCATGATCCTGACGAGTATGTTTTTGACAATCGGAAACACTTCAATATCACGGTTGTAATTGACGGCGATTTTACCGTAAGTTTCCAGATGGTAGGGATCAATTGTATTCACGTCGTTCAAATCCGCCGTCGCCGCTTCATACGCGAGATTCACCGGGTGATTCAACGGCAGGTTCCAGATGGGGAATGTTTCAAACTTGGCATAGCCCGCAGCGATGTTCCGTTGATGTTCGTGATAGATTTGCGAAAGACAAGTCGCCATTTTTCCGCTTCCGGGGCCGGGTGCAGTCACCACCACGAGCGGCTTCGTCGTTTCAATACAGGGATTGGAACCATACCCGTGATCACTCACGACAAGGTCCACATTCATCGGATAACCCTTGATCGGTTTGTGAATGTAAACTCTTTCGCCCCTGAACTCCAGCCTGTTCTTAAACATGTCGGCGGACGGCTGATCCTTGTATTGCGAAATCACAATACTGCTGATGTAAAGCCCCATTCGCCTGATGCTGTCGATAAGGCGTAACGCGTCCATGTCATACGTAATGCCCAAATCGGCTCTGATTTTGCTTTTTTCGATGTCCACCGCGTTGACGCATACGATAATTTCCGTTTTTTCCTTCAATTCTTTGAGAAGCAGAATCTTGCCATTGACATGAAATCCTGGCAAAACCCGTGCCGCGTGGTAATCGTCAAACAGCTTGCCGCCGAATTCCAGATACAATTTGTGGTGAAACTGCCCGACCCTTTCCAGAATTTGTTCGGTCTGCTTTTTGATATAAGACGAATTGTCAAAACCGATTTTCATTCGATTATTCCCACTCCACCGTGGCTGGCGGTTTCGGCGTCACGTCCAGCACCACGCGGTTAATCCCCTTGATCTCGCTCGTGATTCTCCCCGCCACCGTTTCGATGAGTTCATGCGGCAGCCTTGCGGTGTTAGCGGTGACAAAATCCTCGGTGGTCACCGTACGTAGCGCGATCATCTCCTCATAACACCGTTCGTCGTTACGCACACCCACGCTTTGAACGCCCGGCAGAACGGCAAAATACTGCTGTATTTCACGTTGCAGCCCCGCTTTCTCAATTTCCTCGCGAAAAATGGCGTCGGCGTCACGCAAAAGGTCAAGCCTGTGTTTTGTCAACTCTCCCAGACAGCGCACTGCCAATCCGGGGCCGGGGAAAGGCTGACGATTCACGAAAGCCTCCGGCAACCCCAGGTTCGCGGCACATTGGCGGACATCTTCCTTATATAACAGCCTGATCGGTTCAATAACCGATTCAAATTCAATCGCAAGCGGCATTCCACCGACGTTGTGATGCGTCTTGACCTGCTTATGCCCGTCCGCGCCGCTCTCGATAATATCAGGGTAAATCGTCCCCTGGACAAGACAACCGATAGGCCCAAGTTTTTTGGCTTCCTCTTCAAAAACACGGATAAACTCTTCACCGATCATTTTACGCTTGCGCTCCGGCTCGATGACGCCTTTGAGTTTCGCTAAAAAACGCTCCTGGGCGTCAACGCGAATCAGGTTGATCGCGTAGGTGTCGCGAAATATTGCTGTGACCTGGTCGCCTTCGTTTTTGCGCATGAAGCCCGTATCAACAAACAGGCAGGTCAACCTGTCCCCCACGGCACGGTGAGCGAGCACGGCGCATACAGCGGAATCCACGCCGCCGCTCAACGCGCACAACACCGGACGTCCGGCGGCTTCCCCGCAGATGTTTTCACAGGCGTCCCTGATGAATGTATCCATTGTGACTTTAAGATTTGACATGTTTATTCCCCTTTCAAGTGATATTCCTGCAACGAGCAAACATTCTCGTTCGGTCGTTTGATTTTCTCCGCGATTCCTTTTGCAGCGGCCAGAGCCGCCGTCAGGGTGGTGATATAAGGGATGTTATATCTGATGGCCGATTTCCTGATATAAGAGTCGGCGGTGTTACTTCGCATATTCCCACCGGGCGTATTGACGATCACATCCAATTGGTGATTCTTGATGGCGTCTTCAATATTCGGACGGCCTTCCTGCAACTTGTTGATTACTTCGGCGGTGACGCCACGGGATGCAAGGTAAGCATGAGTGCCTTTCGTGGCGAAGATTTTGAAACCGAGACGCTCGAACTGTTTTGCCACTTCTGCGGAATTCTCCCTGTCTTTTTCCGAGACCGAGATCAACACAGAACCGGCCAGCGGCAAAATCGTCTTGCCACCCTCAAGAGCTTTATAAAACGCGAGTCCAAACGAATCCGACAGTCCCAAGACCTCGCCGGTTGACCTCATTTCCGGTCCCAAAACCGGGTCAACCTCCGGAAACATGTTGAACGGGAAAACCGCTTCCTTGACGCCGTAATAGGCCACTTCCGGTTTTGTCATCGCCGACAGGTCAACCCATTCTCCCGTGTGATTCGCCATAATCAGCCTTGCGGCAAGGTTGGCCATGTTCAGATTACACACCTTGGAAACAAGCGGCACCGTTCGGGAGGCTCGCGGATTGGCTTCCAAAACATAGACCTTGCCCAGATGAATGGCGTATTGAATATTCATCAACCCCACGACACCCAATTCTTCGGCAATCCTGCATGTATAATTCCGAATGGTTTCCTCCTGCGCATCCGTAATATTAATGATGGGGATGACACAGGCCGAATCTCCGGAATGAACGCCGGCATACTCGATATGCTCCATGATGGCCGGCACGAACGCCTGACTTCCGTCGGCAAGGGCGTCCGCCTCACATTCGAGGGCGTTATCCAAAAAACGATCAATAAGGATCGGTGATTCCTCGCTGATGTATTGTGAGTGAGCGTGGATGTATTCTTTCAACTGCTCGTTGCCAAACACGATTTCCATTGCCCGACCCCCCAAAACATAAGAGGGTCTGACCATGACCGGATAGCCGATCCTGTTGACAACGTTGATCGCTTCTTCAAAACTGCAAACCATACCGGACTCCGGCATGGGAATATTCATTTTATCCATTATTTTTCGGAACAAATCCCTGTCCTCTGCCAGCGCAATCACTTCGGGCGTGGTTCCCAGGATCGGTACGCCCGCTTTTTTCAGTTCCATCGCGATATTCAGCGGCGTCTGACCTCCAAACTGAACAATGAGTCCCAGCGGCTTTTCGTGTCGGCAGATCGATAAAACATCCTCGACGGTCAACGGCTCGAAATAGAGCTTGTCTGACGTATCGTAATCGGTGGAAACCGTTTCCGGATTACAGTTGATCATGATGGTTTCAAAACCCAATTCGCGCAGTGCGAAAACGGTGTGGACACAGCAGTAATCAAATTCAATCCCCTGACCGATCCTGTTGGGACCACCTCCGAGAATGATGACTTTTTCACGGCAGTCGGTTTTCGTTTTGATCCCGCGTTGTTCTCTTGAAGTTGCCAACTCACCTCGCAATTTACCCAACCCGTTATAGGTGGAGTAAAAGTATTCGGCGTCGGCACCGCTGACTGGCACGACATCCCATTCTTCTTGGATTCCAACGACCTTTCTGTGCAACCGGATATATTCTTCCGGCACCTCAAGCAACATGGAAAGGTATTTGTCGGCAAAACCGTCTTTTTTCGCCCTGACAAGCAATTCATCGGGCAAAACCCGTTTTTTGTATGCCAGAATTTCATTTTCAAGCTTCACCAATTCCTTCATCTGCTCCAGAAAATACGTCTTAATTTTTGTCATGCCGTGAATGGTATCCACGTCAATCCCTTTGCGCAATGCCTCATAGATGGAAAAATACCTTTCGCTGTTTGGGGAAGCGATCCTCTGGAGCAGTGCTTCGGCACCAAGTTCGTGAAAGTTTTTGGCAAAGCCAAGCCCGCTCCTGCCGATTTCCAGCGAACGTATCGCCTTTTGGAAAGCCTCCTTAAAGGTTCGTCCGATGCTCATGACCTCCCCGACCGCCCGCATCTGCGTTCCCAGTTTGTCTTCAATGCCGGGAAATTTTTCAAATGCCCATCGGGCAAACTTCAGGACGATGTAATCCCCGTATGGTTCATACTTTTCCAGAGTGCCTTCCTTCCAATACGGGATTTCATCCAGGGTGAGTCCCGCTGCCAACAGGGAGGAGATATATGCAATCGGAAACCCGGTGGCTTTGGACGCCAACGCGGAAGAACGGGATGTTCTTGGATTGATTTCGATAACAACGACTCTGCCCGTGGCGGGATCGTGTGCAAATTGCACGTTGGTACCGCCGATGACCCCGATTTCCGAAACAATACGGAATGCAATCTGCTTCAACCTTTCCTGCAAGTCCTCCTGGATGGTCAGCATGGGCGCGGCACAAAACGAATCACCGGTATGAACGCCCATCGGATCAATATTTTCAATCATGCAAACGGCGATCATCTGATTTTTCGAATCCCTGACCACCTCCACTTCGAGTTCTTCCCAACCCTGAACGCTTTCCTCAATCAGAATCTGCCCAATCATCGACGTCTGGATTCCCCGATTGGCGATGATTTGCAACTCTTCCTGGTTGTAAACCAGGCCGCCTCCGGTTCCTCCCATCGTGTAGGCAGGCCGGATGACCACGGGATACCCCAATCCGGTTGCAACCTTCTCCGCCTGTTCCACCGATAACGCCTCAAAACTTTCCGGCATTTCGATACCGAGTTTATCCATCGTTTTCTTGAACTCCATGCGATCTTCCCCCCGTTCAATCGCGTCAAGCTGAACGCCGATCACCTTGACATGATACTTATCCAACACGCCGGCTTTGTGAAGTTCGAGACTCAAATTCAGTGCCGATTGGCCGCCTAAATTGGGAAGCAAAGCATCGGGGCGGTCTTTCGCAATAATCTCGGTCAGCCTCGCCGCATTGAGGGGTTCAATGTAGGTGACGTCGGCAACAAGAGGGTCAGTCATAATGGTGGCGGGATTGGAGTTGACCAGGATGATCTTGTACCCCAAACTCCGCAAAGCCTTGCATGCCTGGGTTCCTGAATAGTCAAACTCACATGCCTGACCGATGATAATGGGACCTGACCCGATTATCATGATCGTATTGACGTCTGTTCGTTTCGGCATTTTTTCACCTTCTTCAGCGTTATTACCCACCTCAGGACATTTTGGACATCCGGAACACGAAGCTTAAACGAGTGTCACAACCAACGTACAAACGCATTCCGGACACTTGCGTACGCGGTGTGCTCTGAAGAACAACGGCGGGTACACAAACAAAGGCGTTCACCGACGTACCGGGATCTGCCCGGTCATCAATGAACGCCTTTGTTCACAGTATTGTCACTGATTGTAGCGGTTGCCCGCAGGTTGTCAAGACGGCGGCTTACGGCTCCGCCTAAAACAACCCCGAAATTTTTCCATCATCATCGACGTCAATCTTTTCGGCGGCGGGGTCTTTGGGCAGGCCGGGCATGGTCAGGATGTCGCCGGTCATGGCCACGATGAATCCGGCTCCGGCCAAAAGCCGCAGGGAACGCACATGGATCGTAAACCCGTCGGGCGCGCCCAATCGTGACGGATCGTCCGAAAAGCTGTACTGCGTTTTCGCCATACACACGGGGAGCGAACCGAATCCCAGCGACTCAAGTCGTTGAGCCTGTTTCACCGCTTCCGGAGAGATGTCGATGTCGCTCGCACGGTATATCTTCGTCGTGACGGCACGAATTTTCTCCAAAATCGGCAGATCGTCCGCATGGCAGAAACGAAACCCGTTCGGTTCGTCGCACAGCCGCACGACTTCTTGTGCAAGCTGCAAGCCGCCTTCGCTCCCGTTTTGCCACACTTCCGAAACCACCGCGTTGATGCCCGGGTCACGACACTTCGTCGCGATCCGTTCCAGTTCCGCCCGCGTGTCACCCGGAAAACGGTTGATCGCAACGACTGTCGGCACGTGATAGACGTTTTTGAGATTGTCCACATGCCGTAGCAGATTGGGAAGTCCTTTTTCCAACGCAACAAGGTCTTCCGCTTCCAACGCCTGTTTGTCCGCGCCACCGTGCAACTTGAGGGCGCGAACCGTCGCCACCAGCACAACGGCGTCGGGACGTAACCCCGCCACACGGCATTTGATGTCAAAAAACTTCTGCGCACCCAAATCCGCACCGAACCCGGCTTCGGTGACCGCGTACTCGCCCAACCGCAATGCCATGCGCGTCGCCATCAGGGAATTGCACCCGTGCGCGATGTTGGCGAACGGTCCACCGTGAATCAACGCGGGCGTACCTTCAAGCGTCTGAACCAAATTGGGCTTGATCGCGTCCTTAAGCAGCGCGGTCATGGCACCGTGCGCGTTCAAGTCCGCCGCACGGACCGGCTGATGGTCCTGTGTGTACCCCACAACGATGCGGGCGAGCCGCTGTTTGAGGTCGCGGATGTCCGCAGCCAGGCAAAGGATCGCCATGATCTCGGACGCGGCGGTGATGTCGAATCCGTCTTCCCGCAGGACACCGTCTACTTCTTTACCGAGACCGCCGACGATTCCACGCAACTGGCGGTCGTTCATGTCCATACAGCGTTTCCAGGTGATTCGCTTGGGGTGAATTCGCAACGTGTTGCCCTGGTGAATATGGTTGTCCAGCATCGCGGCGAGCAGATTGTTTGCCGTACCGACCGCGTGAAAATCGCCGGTAAAATGCAGGTTGATGTCTTCCATTGGGATCACCTGCGCCATGCCGCCGCCTGCCGCGCCGCCCTTGATGCCGAACACCGGGCCGAGAGAAGGTTCCCGCATAGCAACGACGGCCTTTTTCCCGATAGCACACAACGCGTCCGCGAGACCAACGGTCGTCGTGGTCTTGCCCTCGCCAGCCGCTGTGGGATTGATCGCGCTGACAAGAACGAGTTTGCCGTCGGGGTTCCGCTTCCGCTGAAGGAGACGGTTATCGACTTTCGCTTTCGTATTTCCGTAGTGCTCGAGATACTCTTCGCCGATACCCGCCTTATGCGCGATTTCCCCGATCGGCCGGATTGACGCCTGCTGTGCGATTTCGATGTCTGATTTCATTGTTGACGCTTTTGTGTGAAATTTTTTTTCTTTACCACCTTGACGCAACCACGTCCTCAAAAATACCTTTTTTCGCGCGAACGGACAGGCCGTTGCCGGTAAAGCAGGCCGTGCAAAACGGCAGAGTGCAATTTCCGCACGCTTCTTTCAGTCCCCCGATGCTGATGTATCCCAGACTGTCAGCACCGATTTTGCGGCGGATTTCATCCAGGTTCAACTTGTTCGCGATTAGGTTTTCCCCACTGTCGATATCGGTTCCATAATGGCACGTATAACGAAATGGCGGCGAGGATATTCGCATGTGAACCTCGCTTGCCCCTGCGTTTTTAAGGCTCCGCACGATCTTTTCACTGGTTGTGCCGCGCACGATGGAGTCGTCCACGAGGACCACTTTTTTGCCCCGGATATTGGCCGTAAGCGGATTGAGTTTCTGCCGCACGGCACTGTCCCGCTGGGTTTGCGTCGGATAAATGAAGCTGCGTCCGATATACCTGTTTTTGATAAAACCCGACACAAGCGGAATCCCGCCAGCCGCGCTGTAACCGCTTGCCGCGACCAGACCGCTGTCCGGCACACCGCAAACGACGTCGGCATCGACAGGGTATTCCTTTGCCAAAATAACGCCCATATTGTAACGGGCCTCATAAATGGAAAGGCCGTCGACCACCGAATCGGGACGCGCGAAATACACGTACTCGAAAATACAAAGTCCGCGATTTTCCTCTTTTTTGTTGAGGTAAACGTTTTGGGATGTGATTTCGCCGTTTACGATGACGATCACCTCGCCGGGCAGGATATCCCGGACAAACTCAAATCCGCAGACTTCCAACGCACAGCTTTCCGACGCGACGGCGTAACCCGACTCGTTTTTTCCGAGACATAGCGGTCGGAAACCGTTGGGGTCGCGGACGGCAAACAGCTTGTTTTTACTGCTCGCGATGATAAGCGAAAATGCTCCCCGCAGGAGTTTGGCGGCTTGAATGACACCGGGCAAGGCATGTTTTTCTTTTGTGATGCAGTAGGCGATGAGCGAGGACACGACTTCACTGTCGCTGGTCGCGCTGAACTGAAGGCCGTGACCACTTAAAGCCTTGCGGATTTCCGAAGCGTTGGTGATATTGCCGTTGTGCGTCGTCGCAATCCGGCCTGTCAGGTACTCCGTCACGAACGGTCCGACGTTTTCCTTCGAGTTGGTGCCGGTCGTGGAATATCGGGTATGCCCAACCGCAACGCGGCCTTTCGGCATTTTTTCAAGTTCGTCGCCGGAAAACACCTCGCTGACAAGCCCGACGCCTTTGCGGCAGATGATATTGCGGTCATTCATCACGGCAATACCCGCGCCTTCCTGTCCGCGATGTTGCAACGCAAGCAGGCCATTGTAAGTCACGCCGACCGCTTCTTCCGTGGTCAAACCGACACCGAATACGGCGCACTCTTCATTCAGTTTCCCGCTACCTATCATAGGTTTTAATGATCCCTTCCGCGATTGCCTTTCTTGTAGACCGCATGTCCATTGCCCGTTTTTCAATGAATCTGTGGGCGTCTTGTTCACTCATGTGAAAAAGGGAAATTATGATGCACTTTGCCCGATCGACGACGCGTATCTCTTCAATTTTCTGCTTCAGTTTCGTGTTCTCCGTTTGAATGCGTCTGGTCCGGTTCCATGCCGATTTGGCCAACATGAGCGCAGACCAAAACACGTCCCTGTTCACCGGTTTGGAAATCGTCAGGATGCCTTCGCCTTCACAAACGGCGGATACCGTGTCAAAATATTCGCTCTCGACGACCAATATGGCTTGCGATGCCTCTTTGGAAGCAATAAACCGGGCAAGGCTTTCCCCGGATTCATCGCGGAGCGGAGCGTTGACAATGACTAAATCGATGTCACGCGTCATGAAAAGCCGCCGTGTTTCACCGGCGGACTCCAATGCGGCAATGTGTTTCACGGAAGCCGCATTCAACAACTCCGTAAAAAAAGCCGTACTCTTGTCCGTGCATGAAACGATCAGGGCACTATCCATTGTTCGATGTCTTTCCCCAAATGAAGGAACGCTTAGATCACGTTAAAATATCGCTCCATGTAAAACCGGACTTTATCTTCGACGGCGGCAAAATCGGCGGCTTCCGCTTTCTTGACGGCAAGATATTTTACGAGCAATTCCTCACCGACCACGCCTTTCACGAAATCGCTGTCCTGCGCGAGAGCAATCGCTTGTTCCAGACTGCCCGGCAGGGGAGTCAGCGATTTTGTCACGCTTTCATCCGCCGTAAACAAGTCCGTATTAATGGCGGGCGGCAGGATCATGTCGCTTTCGATTCCGTCCAGCCCGGCGGAGATGATCAGCGCGAACGCGAGGTAGGGATTGAGCGACGGGTCCGGTGAACGCAATTCCATCCTGACCCTTTCGCCGATCGCGGCGGGAATCCTTATCAACTGCGAGCGATTCTGGTGTGACCACGAGACGTATTTGGGAGCTTCAAATTTTCCGAAACGGTCGTAAGAATTGGCGAGAGGGTTCAGGAACAGGGTCATCTCCGGCGTTTTGACGAGGACCCCGGCGATAAAGCTCTCCGCGATGCGAGAATGTCCCTCGCTTGCGTGCTTGAAAATATTACGCCCGTCCTGTGCGAGAGAAAGGTTGACGTGCATCCCGCTGCCGGGGGCGTTCAGGACCGGCTTAGGCATGAACGACGCAAACAGGCCGTTCCTCGCTGTGATGGCTTTCACGACAGACTTGAAGGTTTGAAAATTATCGGCACAGGCAAGGGCGTCGCTGAACTTGAAATCGATCTCGTTTTGCCCCGGCCCCTGTTCATGGTGCGAGGTTTCCGGTTTGACCCCCATTTCTTCAAGCGTCAGACAAATTTCACGGCGGATGTCCTCGCCTTTGTCCAGAGGCGAAATGTCCAGATACCCACCCTTGTCCAACGCCACGTCGATTGGTTCGCCGTTCCCGCCGGTTTTGAAAAGGTAAAACTCACATTCCGCACCGATTTTACAGAAATATCCCAGGTTTTCGCAACGATTGGCAACACACTTTAACAACGTCCTGCCATCGTGCAAAAAATCGGAGCCATCCGGATTTTTAATATCGCAGAAAAAGTGGGCGGTTCGTCCCGGACCGGGACGCCAGGGAAGTATTGCAAGCGTTGCGGGGTCGGGAAACAGTAGCAGGTCGGATTGTGTCACGTCGCGAAAACCGTTGATGGCGTGAGCGTCAAAGGAAATGCCGTTTTCAAACGCGAACCGCAACTGATCCGCCATAATGGCAATGTTCTTTTGAAGTCCAAGAATATCACAGAATCCAAGCCGAACGAATTTAATGTCGCTTTCCTTCACAAATTCCAAGACTTCGCTTGCCGTACTATTCATTGCTTTCCCCTTTTATCATTACTGGACAAGTCCCGCCGATTCACCAACAAAGGCGTCCACCAAATGAAACCTGGAGAAAGCCGCCGCCCCACTCCCGGTACCATCTGATGAACGCCTTTGTTCACCGTATTTTCGTTGATTATAGAGTTTGTCCGTGGGTTGTCAAGACGGCGGGGAGTAAACCCAACACGATGGGTATAGTAAAGTTTCGTTGCACGTTTGGAAAATTTGCTCCTTTCGTTGTTTTCCTTGCTTCAACTCGCGTTTTGAAGCAAGGAAATCCACACATTACTTTTCGCACCCGCCCATTTCGGTCGGGTGTTTCATTTCACTTTTTTAGTCGAGTAGGCGGGGGATTCCCCGCCCCTCATCTCACCGGACATGGAGATTTTCCCCATCCGGCGAACATTGATGTACTCACGTTAAGGACTCGTAAATAAATAACCTATTCAATTATGGGCCTTTCTCGGCGGGATTTTCTAGTTCCATTTTGGGAAAACTTCATTTCGGGTGATGTTCAAGGCTTTGAGTTGTTCTTCGGTGATTTTTCGTTTTGTTTGGTAAGTATTGTGGTCTTCCATCGCATAAACTTTCAAGCCGGTACTGCTCGTTGTATGGCCGATCAAAT
>Ga0099364_10003379_pt1 | contig 24779 bp, 25 predicted proteins | sample TergutTh196P3_FD_73070 | JGI IMG/M metagenome (GOLD analysis project Ga0099364, IMG submission 73070) | Microcerotermes parvus P3 segment gut microbial communities from Pointe-Noire, Republic of the Congo - Th196 P3 | ecosystem: Host-associated > Arthropoda: Insects > Digestive system > Gut ...
GGAGAAGATGGGCCTTAAATTCTATGAACTGGAAGACTGGAACTGCTGCGGCTCTTCCGCCGGCCACGCTCTGGGCCACGACATCCCCATATCCTTGGGCGCCCGCAACCTCTCCAAGGCCCCCTTGGGCCGGCCGGTGGTGGTGCCTTGCCCCAACTGCTTCCGCAACATGTCCACCGCCAGGCACAATCTTCTGAAAGATGCGGAACTGAGGGAAAAGAATGAAAAGGAATTCGGCCGCATCAACCTCACCGACCCGGTCCTGAACATTTATGACGTTTTCCATCATGTGTTCAACCTGGTCCGCCAGGGGACCTACAAGCTGGAGGGAACCCGGCCTTTGAACGGGCTGAAGGTGGCGGTATGGTATGGGTGCGGCGCCATGTATCCCAAGGAGCTGCGCCCGGCCGGCCCGCCGCGCGACTCGGTGGAACGCATAATCATTGAGACCGGCGGCGAATCCGTCACCTGGCCCTGGCCCCACCGCTGCTGCAGCGCCTTTGTCTCGGCCGTCTATCCCGAGATTGCCGAGGACATGGTCTCCCAGATCATCACCGGCGCCTTTGAGCAGGGGGCGGACTGCCTGGTCACCACCTGCGCCATGTGCCAGATGAACGCGGAAATGCGTGAAATGGCCATGACCAACAAACTGCCGATTTTTCACTTAAACGAGCTTCTGGCTCTTTACCTGGGCGAAAACGCGCGGGATCACGAGGACTGGTGGAAGTTCCACCTGGTCGATCCCTCTCCCCTCTTGAAGGAGCGGGGCCTCTGGTAAACAAGGCCCCCCGTTTTCCGGCCGGCCCCAGACGACAGGGGCCGGCTTTTTTTACCCCGGACAACGGGGAATTTCGTGTTTCAGTCAGGCAGGCTTGTGTTATAATTATTTTTAACTCGGCCTGATTGGGAAAAGGATATATATGACTGAAGAACGCCGTAAAAGCTTGAGGGTGGCCGTGCGGGCCGAGTGTTTTTTCAATGTCCTGCCCTCGGCGGCTGAATATTCCAGGGTGAACACTTCATTCTTGAAGCGCTTAAGGGCCATTGATTCCCTCAAGGCTCTGCCGGAGGCCCAGACCGAATCAAAAACCCTTTTGACCCGCATCGACCAGAAGCTCAGCATCTTAGTCGAGATTCAGGCCGAAAGAGCCGCCAATCGCAAAAGTTACGTCTACCACGGGATGGTGAAGGATATTTCCGAGCACGGCGTGGCCTTTGCCCATATTCCCCTGGATGACCTTGAAAAAGGCTCGGTCATTGAAATAGGGCTAAATCTGCCCATACCCGGCAGCACCAGGATGATGGACATAGCCGGCACGGTGATTCATGTCCGGGAGCCGGCCGAGCCGGATAAAACATATGAAAACATTTTCGGTGTGGAGTTTTTCGACATTCGCGGCAAGGATCAAAATGATATTGTACAGTGGATCTTCTCCCACCAGCGGGAGCAGCTCCGCCGACAGCGCGGAATAGAGGGTTAGGGCGCGGATCTTTATGGGTAATTTATGACTTCAGGGGAAGAGCGCCGCAAGAGCCTCAGGGAGGCCGTTTCGGCCGAGTTTCACTTCAACATCCTTGATTCGCCGTCTGAATACTCCAGGGGGCAAATTTCATTCTTGAAGCGACTTGGGGCCATTGATGCCGTGAGAGCGCCGGCGCCCCGGACCGATTCCCAGATATTCCTCTCCCGTATTGACAAGAAGCTGTCCATCTTGGTCGAGATTCTGGCCGAAAGAGCCTCCAACCGCAAAAACTACATCCATCACGCGGTGGTGACTGATATTTCCGAATATGGCCTGGCTTTTGCCCACTCCATGGACATTGAAAAGGGTACGACTCTTGAAATCAGCCTCCAATTGCCCATGGGCGACAGTATCAGGACCATGGACATAGCCGGCACGGTGGTTCATGTCAAAAAGACGCCCGAAGAGGGCAGCTTGTTAGCCAACATATACGGGGTTGAGTTTTTTGACATCAAGGGCCAGGATCAGAACGACATTTTGCATTGGATCTTCGCCCTCCAGCGGGAACAAATCCGCCGCCGGCGGGAAAAAGAGACAGCTTGAAATACCCTTCAAAAATTCGCCACTCCCTGCCGCCGCTCAAGCGCCGGCGTCCGGGTCTTTTGAGGCGCCTGGGTGATCGCCTGTGGCGCCGGCTGTCTTCAACAAAGGCCAGGCCGGCCGGCCGCCATAACCCGTCGCGTTCCCCGATCGGCCCCCATCGGCAGGAGCCGGAAGTTCATCTCAAAATAGCCGTGCCCAAGCCGCGGCCGCACCGGGTCGAGGCCGCGGCCGAAGCGGCCAAGAAATTCCATCCCGAGCCTGTGCCCGAGCCTGTGCCCGTGCCGGAGGAGGAGGCGCCCGCGCCTGTGGCCGCGCCTGTGGCCGCGTCTGTGGCGCCGGCGCCCGTGCCCCGGCCCGCCCCGCCTGCGCCTGCGCCCCGGCCCGCGCCCATGGCGCCTGTGCCCATGCCGGAGCCCCCACCCTCCGCCCGAAGACCCCCGGCCCGCAGGCGGCCGGCTTCCCGGGGCTTGAGGCCCAAGACCCGGACCCTCTGGCTGGTCCTTCTGGCCGTCCTCCTGACCGGGGTGGCCGTCTATTACGGGCGTTATTTCCAGTCGCCGCCCCGGGCCAAAGTGGCCCGAATCCCGGCGGCCAGCCTGCCCAGGATAGCGCCTTTGGAGGCGGGGATTTTTGAGCGCCATGCCCGGGCCCGGGACCAAGTCCATATGACCGAGGTCATCCTGGCGCCGGGCTCCAATCTCAGTAAAGCCCTGGAAGAAGTCGGCCTGAGCAGCCGGAGCAATTTTCGCGGGGTCCTGGACTGCCTGATGACCGGCGACGACCCTTTGGATGTGGTTAGACCAGGGGCCATCCTCAAGGCTTTTTGGGCTGATTCCGGGTTGGATGTCATGACCCGGCTGGAATTCTACCCCGCGGCCGGGGCCCCCCCCTGGGTGGTGCTGCCCAAGAGTCAGGGCGGCTTTTGGCGCTTCAGCCTGGCCGCCCAGCCTTTGAACGTCAACCGGGCCGGGGCCGGCCAAGTGGAGGGCTCGCTGTGGAACGCCGGGATAAAGGCCGGCTTGGACGGCGGAATAATCATGAACATGGCCGACCTTTTGGCCTCGGACATAGATTTCGTCACCGGTCTCAGAAAGGGCGACACCTTCGAGGTTCTCTACAGCCGCGATTATCTCGACGCCCGGCCCCAGGGCCCGCCCGTCATTGAAATGCTGCGGATGAACAACAACGGCCGCTCCTACGAGTATTACCGATTCATCAACTCCAAGGGCCGGGCCGGCTATTACAGCCGCGAGGGGCAGTCCAACCTCAAGACTTTTTTAGCCTCTCCCCTGCAGTATGCCCGCATCTCCTCGGGTTTTTCCCGGGCCCGGGTTCACCCCATCTACAAAGTAGTGCGGCCCCACCTGGGCGTGGATTACGCCGCGCCCACGGGCACCCCGGTCTCGGCCGTGGCCGACGGCAAAGTCACCGCCGCCCGCTGGAGCGGCGGTTTCGGCCGCCTGGTGACCATTCAGCACGACGCCACCTACACCACCATGTATGGGCATCTCTCCAGCTTCGCCCCGGGGCTGAAGGAGGGCTCGATGGTCAAGCAGGGGGACCTCATCGGCCGGGTGGGGGCCAGCGGAGTGGCCACCGGGCCCCACCTGGATTTCCGTTTGCGCAAGAACGGCGTTTATGTGGACCCCATACCCGAATTGGCCAGGCAGGTCGGGCGCCGCCTGGAGGGGGCCGATTACACGGCCTTTGCCAGCGTCATCCCCAGGTTGGAGAAGCGCCTGGCGGATCAACTGGCGGCCCAGTCGGCCCGCCCTTCGGCGGCGGTGGAAAATTTGTCCTTGGAGCCGGAGATGGAGCTTGTGGCGCCAGACCAAAACCTTGACCGGATCCTGTAACGCATCAAAATTACGACGCTCTAAGTCGCGCACGCTTAAATGCCGTGGGTCCGGGCGGCCTTTTTCGGCCGCGGCGGTGCTGGCCCTGTTGGCCCGGGGCGTGGCCAAAGGGGCCTTCCCCGGGGCCGTGGCCCGCTGGGGCCGGCCGGGGGTCTGGGTTCGGACGGTGTCCGCCGGCCGGCGTGGCCTGACCAGGAACCGGGGCCCGGCCACGGCGGATCTGGTTTATGATTTGGCCTCCCTGACCAAGATTCTGGCAACCACGTCCCTGGCCCTGATTTTTTTCAGCCGCGGGTGGCTGGACTTGGACCAGCCCCTGGCCGAGAGCCCTTTAGCCCCGCCCCCCCACGCCCGAGAAATCGCAGGCCTTACCCCCCGGCATCTTCTGGCCCATCAATCCGGGCTTAGGCCCTGGCGGCCCTTCCACGCCCTGGGGGGGCCTCCGGCCGGCCGCCGGGCCCTGGCCTTGGAGGCCCTCTGGGGGGAAATTCCCATGGCCGGGCCGGGTGAGGCCGCCATCTACAGCGATTTGAATTTTTTGCTATTGGGTTTTCTATTGGAGGAGATTGGCGGGGCCCCCCTGGACATCCTCTTCGACCGGGAATTGGCCGGCCCCTTGGGCCTGACCGGGACGGGCTTCAAGCCCGGCCCCGGCCTGAGCCTGGCCCCCACTGAGGACGGCTTCCGCTATGGCGGGCCCATTGGGACGGCGACCCTGAAAGGGCCGACCCCCCTGGGGCGGGCCCACGATGACAACGCGGCCTGGCTGGGGGGGGTGGCCGGCCATGCCGGGCTCTTCGCCCCGGCCGCCGGGGTTTGGGCCATTGCCGGCGACTGGGCCCGGGCCTGGCGCCGGGGGCGGGGCCTGGTTTTCGAGCGGCCGGCCTTAGCCGAGTTTCTCCGCCCCTTTCCGGGCCGGGCCGGGCCGGGCCGTCCCCTGGGGTTCAACCGTCCGGACGCCGCCGCAATAGCGGCCTGGTCCGAGGCCGCGGTCGGGCACCTGGGCTATACCGGCGCCTCCCTGTGGTGGGACCCGGACCGTGACTTCCTCTGGCTCCTCCTCACCAACCGGGTTCACCCCTCGGCCATGAACCAGGCCTGGCGGGATTATGCCTGGGGCCCCGAAGGGTTCGGCCGGAGCGGCGTAAAGCCATGGTCATAGACCCCTTGAGGTTCCAAGCCCGCGGCGGCCAGGAGCCTCAGACCCTCCGCCGCCTCGGCCGCCGGCAGCCTCAGGCAGAGGCCGCAGCCCTCGCCCAGGGCCGGGGGCCGGGGCATGACCTTGACAGCCAGTCCGCCCGCCTCCAGGGCGGCCTCGCCTTTTACGGCCGCCGCCGTACGGCTGAAGGTGAAGATCGCTTCCCCCGGTTCGGCGCCGGGGTGGGGGGCGGGGCCGGACATCAAGGTTGTGGTCAGAGGGTTATGACCTTCCCGGCCTGGGCCAGGGTGGCGGCTATGGCGAACATATTTGTTGCCGAACCCACTTTCAACTTCCCGGACAGCTGGTAGAAGTCCAGGCAGGCCCCGCAGGTGCTGACGGCCGCGCCTTGCCCCTCCAAAGTCAAGAGGTCATCTAAGGTGTTGGAGCCCTCGGTGGTCAGAAATACTCCGCCGTTGAGGAAGAGGAGGTGTTCCGGGGAGAGTTCGGTCAGGGAATAGATGAAGGCCTTCATCAGTGTCCGGCCCAGGTCCGGGTCCGGCCCGTGGCCCAGGCTTTGGCGGCTTATGACCACGGCCAAGCCGCCCGGGGCCAAGCCGCCCGGCTCCGGGGGATCTCCGGCGGTCAGGGTCACCAGGAAGCGGCCTGGTCCTTCCGCCTCGGAGTGAAAGGCGTGGCCTAAGCCGGCAGCCATCCGGGCCAGGTTCAGGGTGGCCGGCTCATTGTCCACCAAAAGACGGATATGTTGGCCGGGGGGGGTTTTACTCAGGGCCTTTTTGGCCTCTATGACGGGGATGGGGCAGGGTTTTCCGGCCAGGTTCAGGGGATCCACGCAACTCGCTCCATCCAACGCGGCCGGCCGATGGCACAGGCGCCGGCTTTATGGCCGGCGCCATGGTCGGACTTCAATTTACCGCGTCTTTGAGGGCTTTGGCCGATTTGAACTTGACGGCCTTGTGAGCCTTTATGGTGACAGGCTCATTGGTCCTGGGGTTGCGCCCCTGGCGCTTCTTACGTTTAACCACTTCAAAGACGCCCAGGCCAAAAAAGGCCATGCGGCCGTCTTTTTTCAGAGTTTTGGTGATTTGCGCCAGAATGCACTCCAAGGCCTTCTTGGAATCAACCTGGGAGATGCCGGTTTCCTTGGCCACTTGGGCGATCAACTCCAACTTGGTCATTCTGAAGTATCCTTTCTCCTTGTTTTTGAAAGTGCCATCGGCAGCCCAACGGTAGGACTGTCTGCCCATATAAACTCTAGTGAATGCTCTCTAGATACCATAAATCAAGACTTTGGGCAAGCGCGAAAAAGCCTTGCCATAAAGGCCGCCCGCTTTAGGCGGTGTTGACGCGGGAGAAATCCGCGACCAGCTCGAACAGCCGCCCCAGACGGGTTAACAGGGCTATCCTGGCCTCCTTGAGCCGTGGATCGGGGTCGTCCACCAGCACCCGCTCGAAGAAGTGGTCCACCGTTGCTCGCAAGTCGGCGATATCATTGATGAGACCATCGAAATCTCCGGCGGCGATGAGGGCGGGGGACTTCTGTTCCAGCATTTCAACCCGGCTCAAAAGTGTTTTTTCCGCCTCCTGGTCCAGGCGGCCCCAGTCGGTAAAGTTTTCGTGAACCCCGAATTTTTTGATGATGTTGACCACCCGTTTGAAGACCTGGACCAGGTCCTTGAAACCCTCTCGGGTTTTGAGGCTTTCCAGGGCCTGGGCCCGGGAGAAGGCGGCCAAGGGTTCATGGCCGTAGAGGAGGAGTACGGCTTCCGCGGTATCGGCCGAAAGGCCCTGGCTGGTCATCAGGCCTTTGAGGCGGCCCCGGAAGAAGTCTAGGACGGCCGCCCTGGTTTCCCTGGCCGGGCGTTTGGCCCACGGGGCCAAGAGTTCCAGGGATTGGTCCATAAGCTTCTCAAGGCCGATCCAGCCTCGATCCAGGAAGATGTTGATGATGCCCAAGGCCCCGCGCCTTAGGGCGAAGGGGTCGGCCGCTCCGGTGGGGGTGAGGCCCACGGCGAAGCAGGCGCAGATGGTGTCGAGCTTGTCGGCCACACTCAGGATGGCCCCCAGGGATGAAGCCGGCAGGGGGCCGCCGGCCCGGTTGGGCAGGTAGTGTTCGAAAATGGCCTCGGCCACTTCCGGGTCTTCGCCGTCCTTCAGGGCGTATTCCCGGCCCATTAGGCCCTGGAGGTTGGGGAATTCCTGGACCATGCCGGTGACCAGGTCGCACTTGGAGAGTGCCGCGGCCCGTTCCAGCTTGGCCATGAAGACGAAGCTGAACCCGGCCTGGTCGGCCAGCCCCATGGCCAGGGCCTTGAAGCGTTCGACCTTTTCCCAACTGGTGCCCATGAGGCTGTGGAAGACCACTTTCTTGAGGCCCTCGATATTGGTGTCCAGCCGCGTCTTGGTGTCTTCCTCGAAATAGAAGCGGGCATCGTCCAAACGAGCCCTCAGCACCCGTTCATGGCCCTTGCGGACCACCTCCATGTCCCGGGCCCGGGTGTTGTTGACGGCTATGAAATAGGGGGCCAGGGCGCCCTTGGAATCCGTGAGGGCGAAATAGCGCTGGTGCTCCTTCATGGCGGTGGTGGCCACGGCCAGGGGCAGTTCCAGGAAGTGGAAATCGAAGTGGCCCAGGGTGGCCACCGGCTCTTCCACCAGGTTGGTCACTTCATCCAAGAGTTCTTCGTCCTCCACCAGCCGGAGATCCATGCTTTGTTCCCGGATCACCCGCTCAATATCCCGGAGCACCAGCGCACGCCGTTTTTCATAATCCGCCTGGACATGGGCCTCGGCCAGCCGGGTTTCATATTCGTCCGGCGAGGTGATGACCAGGGGGGCGGGGTGGAGGAAGCGGTGGCCGTAGCTGAGCCAGTCGGCTTTGGCGCCCCGGAAGCTCAAGGGCAGGACCCCCCCGCCCAAGACGGCCAGGAGCCAGTGCACCGGCCGTACAAAGGCGTGTTCGCCCGTGCCCCAGCGCATGGTCTTTGGGAAGGGCAGGTCGGCCAGGATATTCGGCAGGATTTCAGCCAGGACGGCTTCCGCGGGCCGGCTGCTCACGGTTTTTTTCGCCGCCAGGTATTTGCCCTTGGGGGTGGTCACGGTTTTAAGGTCGCTGACCGAGACGCCCTGGCCTTGGGCGAAGCCGATGGCCGCCCGGGTGGGACTGCCGTTGGAGTCGTAGGCCGCGGACAGGGGGGGGCCGACGACCTCCTCTTCCATGTCCGGCTGCCAGCCGGCCAGGCCCCAGAGGCCGAAGGCCAGACGCCGGGGCGCCCACCAGACCTTGAGCCGATCAAAGGGCAGATGGGCCTCGGCGAGAGCCCGGGTCAGTTGATCTTTCAGAAATTCCATGGCCGGGGCGAAATAGCCGGCCGGAATCTCTTCCACGCCCAATTCAACGATTAGATTTTTGGCGCCGCTCACAGCCGGGCCTCCCAGCGGCCCGCCAGGGGGTGCCCCAGGGCCTGTCTCTGCTCCAGGTAGAGCCTGGCCGACTCCCGGGCCAGATTCCGCACCCGACCGATGAAACTGGTGCGCTCGGCCACGGAAATGGCCCCCCGGGCTTCCAGGAGGTTGAAGGTATGCGAGCACTTAAGGCAATAGTCATAGGCCGGCAAGACCAGGCCCAGCTCGGAAAGACGCTTGGACTCGCCCTCGTAGGTATCGAAAAGATGGTAGAGCATGGGCACGTCGGCATGTTCGAAGTTGTGCTTGGAATACTCCACTTCGCCCTGGTGATGCACATCGCCGTAACGGATGGAGCCGTTCCAGTCCAGGTCGTAAACATTGTCCACACCCTGGAGATACATGGCCAGGCGCTCTATGCCGTAGGTGTATTCCACGGATATGGGAGCCAGATCGAAGCCGCCGATCTGTTGAAAATAGGTGAACTGAGTCACTTCCATGCCGTCCAGCCAGACCTCCCAGCCAATGCCCCAGGCCCCCAGGGTCGGGGATTCCCAATCGTCCTCCACGAAGCGGATGTCGTGGTTCAGGGGATCAATGCCCAAGGCTTTGAGGCTGTCGATATAGAGTTCCTGGGCCTCCAGGGGCGAGGGCTTCAAGATGACCTGGAACTGGTAGTAGTGCTGGAGCCGGTTGGGGTTTTCCCCGTAGCGGCCGTCGGCGGGCCGGCGGGAGGGCTGGACATAGGCCGTCCGCCAGGGTTCGGGTCCCAGGCAGCGCAGGGTGGTGGCCGGATGGAAGGTGCCGGCGCCGACTTCCAGGTCGTAGGGCTGCAAGACCAGGCAACCCCGCTCGGCCCAGAAGAGGGAAAGGGCCAGCACAACTTCCTGGAAGGATTTTGGATTGCTCAACATAAAACCTCTAATTATCACCGTCCGTTATAAAAATCAAGCCGGCCTGGCAATGGATCGGCAATGAAAAAAAGGCATATCCTAAATGGCTGACTTTTGGATATGCCTTATAAAATTTGGCTGGGGAACAGGGATTCGAACCCCGACAGGCAGATCCAGAGACTGCAGTCCTACCATTAGACGATTCCCCAGTTGACAAGTCTGTATCGAAGAATTATAGACTCCCGGCCCCTAATTGTCAAGCATAATAAGGGCCTGGTAAGAGTGGAGGGTTGAAAGCCTCCCTTGGCGGCTGTGTTTTTCTCTTGCTCCTACCAAACCAATGTGATATAACTAAACATAGAGTAAGTAATTTATTTAAATTGTTATACCAAGCCAAGTTGCTTTTAAAAGGGTGTTTAGCGGCTTGATTATGGCGATGACTTGGAGACTGTGACCTTATGAGAAAAAACATCCCCCCTGACCTCCTCGGCAGATGGGAAGCGACCGCGCCGATTCTGGAAGCGCTGGGCTCTATAACCAGGCAGCGTATTTTATTGCTCTTTGAACCCGGAGAGCAGATTAACATCAAAACCATTGCCGAGCAGTTCAACCTCTCACGCACCGCCGTGGTCCACCACATCAGCGTACTCCAGGACGCGGGCATTCTCAAGGGGGAAAGGGTCGGGAAAGAGGTGATCATGTTCGTGGATTGGCAGGTGATCCTGAAAGCCATGGCCGAGATCAGCTCTTTCATTGAACATGAATACGGGCCTTTGCTGTCGGAGGCGCCGTCTAAATAATTTGTCAAATTTCCCGCTTGCGGCGGCCGGCCAGGTAAATGGCCCGCCGCCGGGCCAGTTCCGCCTCGGCCGCCCTTCGTCGATCCGGCGAAAGATCCACGTTCCTCAAAATATTTTCCAGGGCCATAATCCGCCAGCGGTCCAGGGCCGGCCGGGCCGAAAGCTGGTCCGGCCGGCCGCCGTGGCGGATGACCAGTTCCCGGTCGATGAGCCCGGCCGGGTGGCGGGCCAGAAGGCGCAGCCACAGGTCGTAATCTTCAGCCGCGGGCAGGGCTTCGTCAAAAAGGCCGATTTCCTCGAAAACCCCCTTTCGCAGCATGACGGCCGAAGGGCTGATGAGGCAGCGGCTCAAGGAGGGTATGAAGATGTCCCCGGCCGATTTTTTGTGCTTCAGGCCGGGGTTGACCCGGCGGCCGGCCCGAATCCAGGCTTCCTGGGTCTGGACCAGCACCTGGTCCGGGTGCCGGTCCATGAATTCGACCTGAAATTCTATTTTTTCCGGCAGCCATTCATCGTCACTGTCCAGAAAGGCCAGAAGAGGGCCGCGGGCCTTCTTGATGCCGGCGTTGCGGGCCGCGCTGACTCCGCGGTTGGGCTGTTTCAGGAGAATGACATGCCGGCGGGCGGCCAGAGGGGCCAAGATCTCTGGCGTTTCGTCAGTGGAGCCGTCGTCGACCACGATGAGTTCCAGGGGCTGATGGGTCTGGGCCAGGACTGAATCCACGGCCCGCCCCAGGGCCCAGGCCCTGTTATGGGTGGGGATGATGGCCGAAACCAGCGGAGGGTTCAGTACCATAGGCAAAGGACCAAGGCCGAGGCCGGAAGCTGGCCGAAGAGAATGGCCTCGAAACGGCAGTCGGGCAGGTCCGCCGGCTTTCCCTTGCCGGGGCCCGGGACCAGGCGGCGGACCAGGGGCAGGTTATAGAGGGGGCCGGTTAGAAAGAGAAGGCCGATCAAGGGGGGAGGGACCGGGCGGCTGTCCGTGGCCAGGGCCGCCGCCAGGGCCAGGGCCCAGACGGCCAGAAAACCGTGGAGCAGGCGGCGGAGGGCCGGGCCGCCCAGGCGGGAAAGCAGGGTGGGGCGGCCGAATATGCGGTCCCCACGCACGCCCAGAACATCGTTTAAAATGGCCAGGACGAAAACATGGGCGAAGATGAGGCCGCCGAGCAAAAGGGACGGGCCCGGGGCGCTTTCAAGGGTGATTTTGAGCCCCTCGAAACTGGGGCGGACGGCCCAGAGCATGGCCGCGCCCCAGCCTAAGCCCAGGAGGGCCGGCTTGGCCAGGGCTCTGGCCAGGGCCGGTTTTTCCGGCCGGGGGGCATAGTGATGGGCCAGGGTGGCCAGGTATCCGGCCAGGGCCGGCAAAAGGAGGCCGGGCGAGATCAGAAGGGTCGCGGCCAGGGAGAAGGCCAGGGTGAAGACGGCGAAAAAAATCAGGCCGGACCGGTATTTGGCGAAGAAGGCCGTCCGATCGGGATCGGCCAGGCGCAGGGTTTGGTCGCGGCTCTGCAATAGGTCGCGGGTCAGGTGAAGGGCCAGGGTAAGAAAAACGAAGAAACTGAAAAGGGCGCCCGGCGTTTCGGCCCCCAGAAGCCGGGCCGCGCCCAGGGCCAGGCCGCCCAGGCCGACGGCGGCGAAAAGGCTGGAAAGCACCAAGGCCCGCAAAAGGCGGGGCCAGAAATTTCGGGAATGGTCACGGGCCAGGGCTTTGAGGGTCTGGAGCACCTGGGCGATCTGCCAGTTGGAGGTGGAGGCCCCGGCGGCCACGGCCACGCTTCTTACATTCCGGAAATCTTCGGGCCTTAAGTCGGCCCCGGTTTCGGCGAGAAATGTTTTGCGCCCCGCCGCCCGGCCCAGGTCGGCCAGGCGGCGGGTATTGCCGCTGGTCCGGCCGCCGACGACCACCAGGGCTTCCGCCGTCTCCACCAATTCCCGCACCTGGCGCTGGCGGGCCGCGGTGGCCTGGCAGATGGTGTTTTTGATCAGGGCTTCCGGCCAGCGGGCCAAGACGGCCGCGGCCACCTCCGGCCAGAGTTCCAGGTCCTGGGTGGTCTGGGCCACCAGGAGGACGGCTTGGGCCGGGGGCAGGCCGGCGGCCTCCCCAGGCCCGCTTATCACCCTCCCACGGGCGCCGGCATGGCCGAGTATGCCTATCACCTCCGGGTGGTCGGCCTGGCCCCAGATAATGACCAGCCGCCCCCGGGCCGCCTCGCGGGCCGCCAGGGTCTGCACCAGCCGCACCCGGGGGCAGGTGGCGTCGCTGACCGTCAGCCCCCGGGCCTTCAGGGACTCAATTTCGAGGGGCGGGAGGCCATGGGCCCGGATTATCACCGTGCCCCGGCCTTCCCCCCGCCAGGGTTTCAGGCCCTTGCGGGCCAAGAGTTCCAAGGTGGGCGGGTTGTGGATTAATTCGCCGTGACTGAAAACCTCGCCGTCCCGGCGGGCCAGAAGCTTGAAGGCGGCGTCCAAGGCCCGCCTTACGCCGGGGCAGTAGCCTAGGGTTTCAGCCAGCTTGATTTCCACAATTAATTATTGCAGCTTGTCCTTGGTCATGAAGGAAACGCCCGTGTCCACCAGGCTCTCTCCCTTGTAACCGTCCCCCAAGACGGCCGCCGCGGCTTCAATGCCCATGGCCCCAATGACCTCCGGGTTTTGGAGCATGGTCCCCAAAAGGGCGCCGGAGGCGATCAGGCCGCGGATGGCGTCGGAGCCGTCGAAGCCCACCCCCAACACCTGGTTGCCGTCCTCGTCGATGGCGTTGCCCACGCCGACGGTGGAGCCCTCATTGGCGCCGAACATGCCCACCACACCCTGGATGATGAAGTGGGCGGCGATGTCCTTGGACCGGTCCGCGTCGCCCTCGCCATACTGCGTGGGCAGAAGTTCGAAACGGCTGCCTTTGAAGGCTTCGCGGAACCCGGCCTCACGGTCCACCGTGGACTGGGTGGCGGCGTTGACGCTGACTATTCCCACTTTACCCGTGGTCAAGCCTTTGCGCTTGAAGGCTTTGAGGAGTTCCCCACCCGCGGCCCGGCCCGCGGCCTTGTTGTTGGTGGCGAAGGTGGCGATGCCCGGGAATTCGGCCGGGGAATCGACATAGATGATCTTCACCCCGGCGCCGTCGGCATTTTGGAGCGCGGCGGTGATGGCGTTGGGGCCGTTGGCGGCGACCAGGATGACTTTCGCGCCGGCCGCGACGGCCTCGTTGACGACTTCAATCTGCTTGGTATCGTCCTTTATGTCCGGGGCCATCCAGACAAAGTCGATGTTGCCGGCCTGTTCCGCGGCCTTTTGGGCTCCGGCCTCCATCTTGGCCCAGTACTGGTCCATCTGGTCCATGGTTATAAGATAAACTTTGTGTTTTTCGGCCGCGGCCGCGGGCGCCGCGCAGAGAAACAGGGCCGCCAGGGCGGTCATTATTAGCGTGGTCGTCCTTTTCATGCTGCCTCCTTATAATCTTGGTGATATGGTTAAGGGCGTATTCGGCTACAATGCCTTATTATATTCCAGGCCATCCGGCTTGGCAAGTATCAGGCCGGGTCATTTTCGCTTGGCCTTTGGCCCCGGGCTGTGTTAGGATTAATGCCTATTCACCGCCCGGCTTCCGGCTGTCGGCCGGGCGCCGGGAGACGGGAAGATGAAGGCCCCCCAGTTCGCCGTCATCGGTACGGCCGGACACGTCGACCACGGTAAAACTTCACTCGTCAAGGCCCTGACGGGCATTGACACCGACCGTTTGATCCAGGAAAAGGAACGGGGCATAACCATCGAAGCCGGCTTCGCCCGCCTAAGCCTCCCCGGGGGCCGGGAAGCCGGGGTGGTGGATGTTCCGGGCCATGAGCGTTTCATAAAAAACATGCTGGCCGGGGCGGCCGGCATTGATGTGGCTCTCCTGGTGGTGGCCGCCGATGACGGAGTCATGCCCCAGACCAGGGAACACCTGGATATACTCCGCTTCCTGGGCCTGACCCGCGGCTTGATGGCCCTGACCAAGTGCGACCTGGCGGATGAGGAATGGCGGGAACTGGTTCGGGACGACTTAACCCGCCTCGTCCGCGGCACTTTTCTCGAAACTTCGCCCATTATCGCCGTCAGCGTGGAAACCGGTCAAGGCCTGGAGGAGCTGAAGGCCGCCTTGGGCGAAACCGTGGCCTCCCTGGACTTTCGCGCCCAAGGCGCCCCCTTCCGCCTGCCCCTGGACCGGGTCTTCACCCTGACCGGGTTCGGGACCGTGGTCACCGGCACCCTTATGGACGGTTCCGTAAAGGCGGGCGAAACGGCCGCGGTGTATCCCGACGGCATTCCGGTCAAAATCAGGGGCCTGGAAGTTCATTCCCGGCCGGTGGAAGTCGCCTGGCCCGGCCAGAGGGTGGCGGTCAATTTAAACCTCAAAAAGGACAAACTGGCCCGGGGCCACGTCCTGGCCGCCGCCGGTAGCCTCCAACCCACGCGGATGCTGGATGTTCGGCTGGAGGTCTTGCCCAGTTCGCCTTTTCCCGTCAAAAACGGCAGTTGGGTCCACCTCTACCTGGGGGCCGGCGAGTTTCTGGCCAAGGTGGCGCTCCTGGAAGATGAGGAATTGGCTGAAGGCGCTTCGGCCTTCGCCCAACTGCGGCTCTTGAGTCCGGCCGTGGCCCGCAAGGACGACCGTTTCGTCATCCGCTTTTACTCGCCTCTGGTCACCATCGGCGGGGGCGTGGTTCTGGATTCCTCCCCCTTAAAGCGGCGGCGCCATAAACCCCAGGTCATCAGCCATTTGGTCACCAAGGAGACCGGCTCACCACGGGAAAGGCTGGAACTGGCCCTCGAAGAGCGGCCGGGGACCTTTCCCGCCTTGGAGGAGTTGGTCCGGCGGACCGGCCTGGACCCGGCCGGCCTGAAAGCTGACGCTAATGAACTGGTCCGCCAGGGGCGGTTGGTCCGGCTGACCCGGGAAGTCTTCATCCATCGGCGGGAACTGGACCGGCTTCGGGACCGGCTCGGCCGGCTCCTTACCGACTGGCACGCCAATAACCCTTTCAGTCCCGGCATGTCCCTGGAAGAAGTGCGGAGTCGTCTTCTGCCCAAGGCGGGGCCGATGACGGCCGACGCGGCGCTGGCCTCCCTGGAGGAGGAAAAATTCTTTGTCCGGGAACTCGGTTCCATCAGGCTGGCCGGCTTTCAGCCCCGGGTCAATGAGCTGGAGAATGAACTCATCGCCAAATTGGAGCGGCTTTACGAGGATTATGGAATGACTCCCCCGGCCGCCAGCGCGGTGGAACCGGCCGATTCGCCGGATATGGAACGCCGCCGCCAGGCGGCCTTTTCCGCTCTGACCCGGCGCGGCCTTTTGGTGCGGCTGGATGACCTTTACTGCCTCCATAAGACCCATTACGACCGGGCTTTGAGCCTGTTTCGGAAAATGGCCGCCGAAGGTCAAATCGTTGTGGCCGCCAAATTCCGGGACGAGCTGGGCTCTTCCCGCAAAGTGGCCGTGGCCGTTTTAGAGCATTTTGATAAAATAGGCTTGACCAAGTCCGTCGGCGAAGGCCGAACCATCCGTTAGAGGTGACCATGAGCCTTCTTTCCCAATGTTCCTCAGGCGGCTGCGGGGCCAAGATAGGGCCGGGCGAACTGGCCGGTCTTTTAAGAAACCTGCCCTTGCTCCGGGACCCCCGCCTTCTGGTGGGGTTCGAGACGGCTGACGACGCCGCGGTTTACGCCCTCTCCGAAGAGACGGCCCTTGTTTGCACGGTGGATTTTTTCCCGCCCATGGTGGAGAATCCGGAACTCTTCGGCCGCATCGCCGCCGCCAATGCCTTGAGCGATGTCTATGCCATGGGCGGTAAGCCTCTTCTGGCCCTGAGCCTGGTCTGTTTTCCGGAAAACGCCCAAGACCCGACGGCCTTGGCCAAAATCCTGGCCGGCGGGGGGGCCAAAATTATGGAGGCCGGGGCTATCCTGGCCGGCGGCCATTCCATACATGACCATGAGCCCAAGTACGGACTGGCCGTCACGGGCCTGGTCAATCCCCGCCGCCTCTGGCGCAACCAGGCCGGGGCGGCGGGCGACGCCTTGATTCTCACCAAACCCCTGGGGGTGGGCTTGGTTATGAGCGCGGCCCGGGCCGGCTTGGCTTCCCGTGAAGAATTCGCGGCCGCGGCCGCGGCCATGGAACGTTTGAACAAGTACGCCGCTGAAAAAGCCGCCGGCTTTGAAGTCCATGCCGCCACCGACATAACCGGCTTCGGCCTTCTGGTCCATGCCGCCGAAATGGCCGGAGAGAACAAAACCTTGGTTTTGGATTTCGATTCCCTGCCTCTTCTGCCGGGCGCCTTGGGTTTCGCCGAAGAATACCTGGGCACGGCGGCCGGGCAGCGCAACCGGGCCCACCTGGCCGCCCGGGCTGACCTGGGGAGGCTTTCGCCGGCCGCGGAGGAAGTTCTTTTCGACCCCCAGACCTCCGGCGGTCTTTTGATCAGCCTGCCCATGAGTCAGGCGGCCGGGCTGTGCGCGGAAATAAGAAAAGACGATCCGGCGGCGGCCATAGTCGGCCAGGTCGAACCCAGGCGCGGCCAGGCCGTGGCGGTTGTTTAGAGCGCTTATGAAACCACACCCTCTGCCGCCTAAAGCGGCCATCATCGGCGCCGGCGCCTGGGGCACGGCCCTGGCCGCCCACGCGGCCCGGCTTGGCCTGGCGGTCAGCCTCTGGGCTTACGAGGCGGAAGTGGCCGAGCAGATCAATCGGGAACGTATCAATCAACCTTTTCTGCCCGGCGTGAAGCTGCCCGGCGGCATAGTGGCCTCCACCGACCTGGCGGAAGTTCTGGAAGGCCAGAAATTGGCGCTGATGGTGGCGCCCAGCCACGTGGTGAGGGAACTGGCCGTCCGGATGGCCCCGGCCCTGGCGCCCGACGCCCTGGTCATCAGCGCCTCCAAAGGCATTGAGGATGAGACTTCCTGCACCATGGTCCAGATTCTGGAAGAGGAACTCCCTCTTTATTCCTGCCTGGAGCTGGGGGCTATCTCCGGCCCCAGCTTCGCCAGGGAAGTGGCCTTGGGCCTGCCCACGGCGGTGACCCTGGCCATGCGGTCGCGGCCCCTGGCCCAAGCGGTCCAAACCTTGTTGTCGGCCCCGACCTTTCGCATATACACTTCTCTGGACCTGGTGGGAGTGGAACTGGGCGGGGCCTTGAAGAACGTTTACGCCATAGCCGTTGGCATCTGCGAGGGTTTCGGCCTGGGCCTCAACGCCCGGGCCGCCATGCTGCCCCGGGCTCTAGGCGAGATGACTCGCATGGCCTTGGCCCTGGGGGCCAACGCCATGACCCTGGCCGGCCTTTCCGGCATGGGCGATTTGGTTCTCACGGCCACCGGGGAATTATCCCGCAATCGTCAGGTGGGCTTCCGCCTGGGCAGAGGGGAAAAACTGGCCGACATACTGGCCGGAAGGCGGGATGTGGCCGAAGGCATTCGCAACGCCCGGTCGGTACATGGCCTGGCCCAGCGCTATCAGGTGGAAATGCCCATGGCCAGAGAAGTTTACCGGGTGCTTTACGAAGACAAGGAACCCCGCCAGGGGCTGGCCGATCTTCTGAGCCGGCCCCTGAAAAACGAACTGGACTGAATTAGGGGGCCGGAATGACCACCGTCTTGGCCCTGGCTTTGCGCATGGCCTTGTAGGCGCCGGGAGCCCGGCCGGAGGCCTTGACCAGGGCCTGGTCCATGGCCGCGTATGTGGCCGGAGCCCTGGCCTTGGCTCTGGCCAAAGCGGAGTTTACGGCCTCCGTATCCACGGCCGCAGCCTTGTGGCCGTGACGTTCCCAAACCAAGACCAACAAGACCAAAGCGGAGGCTAACAGGAGAGCCGCCAGCTTTTTCATGATCCCACCCGCCAGCACTCATTGACACTCATTAATCAGCGCTTCCCTAATACAAACATCTTCCCACTATAGCTCAGAAACAATCTTTGCAAAAGCTATATTTTGACGTTCATTGGCCCGCTATTTGCACTCTTTTAATCTCGGCGCGGACAAATCTGCCGTCCGACGGCCGGGCCTTTTGGCCGGTGCTGCTTTTGGGCTTGTAAAAGGGGAGGCGTCATGAAAACAATCATTTTAACATTTTGGCTAGGTCTGGCCTGTGTTCCGCTGGCTTACGGCGCGGCGGCGACAGCGGAGCCCAGGCCCGGGGCCAAGGGATTGATATTGATTGAGCCGGGCCTGTTCCAGGTCACGGCCCAGGAACAGAAGAAATTCGATGCGGCTTTCGCCCGGGCCGACGGGTTGCGGCGTGGGGGGCGGGGACCGGCCGTTTACTGCGCTCCCACTGAACAGCCCCTGGAGTTCCTCTGGCGCCAGGCCCCCCCCGGCCTGGGGCCTGAAAAGCTGGCCCAGGGCTACGGCGAACTCAGCGTCAAATACGCCGGCGAGCAGATGATTCTGGAACGCTACCGGGGCGAGTTCAAAAACGGCTTCCGCGAGGGCCGGGGGGAACTTTTGGCCAGGGAAACCCAAGCCGACGATGCCTTCATCTACGTAGGCGAATTCCGCCGGGGCCGCCTGGAGGGCCGGGGAGTCTATGTCAGCGCCGATTTCCGCCAGGACGGCGAAGCGCCTTTCATTTATGAAGGCGAATTTCAGAACGACGCCTTCCATGGCCAGGGCGTCATGACCGATCTGGACACCGGGCGGATCATCCACAACGGCCTGTGGTTCGAGGGCTTTCCCTTTGAAGGCGACTAAGCCAAATGGGAGAGGGCCGACCGGTGGGGGTGGACAAGCCCCCTGGCCGCCAACCCCCTGACGGCCGGCTCGGCCGTAGAGTAGAGCCCAGCGATTCAAAGCGCCGCGCCGCCCCGCTTGTCAACACGCCTTTTTTTCCACGCTCAATGTTGTATCGGCACTTGATCTGGTGTATTATAGGAAATATGATTATTTACGGATTTTTGAAGCAGGTGAGGCTTGCTGATCCTTACCCGTAAAATAGGCGAGACCGTGACCATCGGCGATGAGGTCAAGGTGCAGGTAGTGGAAGTCAAAGGCCGCCAGGTGCGGTTGGGCATCACCGCTCCAGCCGCCTTGGCCGTCCACCGCGAGGAAGTCTTTCAACGCATCAAGGAGCAGAACCGCCGATCCACGGATGTTTCCCTCAGTGATCTGGAGACCGCGGCCGGCCTTCTGCCCGGCGCCTTAAGGCGGGCAGGGCCCTCATGATCAAAATAAACACCAATCGATTCGGGGAAATGGAGTTTTCGGAGGAGTCCGTGGTCCGGGTGCTGGGCGGGCTCATCGGCTTGGGCGGCCTGGAAAATTACGTCATCATCCGCTACCAGGACGACAGCCCCTTTTATTGGCTCCAGAGCGTCGATGACCCGGACCTGGCCCTGGTCATGGTCAATCCCCTGGCCTTCATGCCCGGCTACGCCCCCCCCATTACCCAGGCCGTGGCAGAGGAATTGGAGGCCGGAGGGGCCGCGGAACTCTCCCTCTTCGTCATCGTCACCATTCCGCCGGGAAACCCCCGGGGCCTGACCGCCAACCTCCTGGGCCCGGTGGTGGTCAACCCCGGCCGCCGCCTGGCTCGGCAGATGGTTCTGGACGACCGTCTGTATTCCCACCGCCACCCGGTCCTGGCCGACGAGGCCGAGCCGGAAGCCGGGGGTTGAGAGTGAAAGCCCTTATCGAGGGCTTTGAGACCTACCTGGCCGTGATACTGGGACGATCCCCCCGGACCGTCCGGGCCTACGTAAGGGAGGTGCGGGCCTTCGCCGAATTTCTGGCCGGCCGGGGCGGTGACCTCTCCTCGGCCGGCAAGGCCGAAATCCGGGCCTTTATCTTTGAACTTAAAGGCCGGAGGCTCAAAAACACCTCCCTCGGCCGGGTCTTGGCCGGGCTAAGGTCTTTCTACCGCTGGCGCCTGAAGGAGGGCGAGGGGGATATCAACCCGGCCGCCCAGGTGGTCGGACCCAAGGCCGCGGTCCGGCAGCCCCTGTTTCTGACCGTGCGGGAAATGGATATCTTATTGAGCCCGGAAAATGAGATGGCCGGTCCTCTGGCCCTGCGCGACCAGGCCCTCTTGGAATTGACCTATTCGGCCGGCCTGAGGGTTGGAGAACTGGTCGGTCTGGACATAGGCGACCTGGATATGACCCGTAAAGCGCTCCTGGTGCGGCAGGGCAAGGGGGCCAAGGACCGCCTGGCGCCTTTTGGAAAACCGGCGGCCGCGGCCCTTGAGGCCTACTTGGACGTGCGACGGCTTCTGGAAGGGCCGGAATCGGCCCAGGCCCTCTTCCTGGGCCGCCGGGGCCGGCGCTTGGGCGACCGTGAAGTCCGCCGGGTGCTGGCCGCCCGCCTGACCCTGGCCGGTCTTGACGGGGCCTTCACCCCCCACAGCCTGCGCCACAGTTTCGCCACCCATATGCTTTCGGCCGGAGCGGATTTGAAGGCCATCGCCGAAATGCTGGGCCACAGCTCACTGGCCGCTACCCAGCGCTACACCCATCTTGACCTGGATCGGCTGCGGCAGGTTTACCGGTCGGCCCACCCCAGGGCCAAGGTGAAGCCGAAAGAGGGCACAGTCCCATGACGCATCCCGGAACTTTGCCCCCGCCTTCCGTGCCGGCCGCCACCCTGGCCGAGGCCCGGGCGGCCTATGTGGGCGGCCGCTATCACCTCTTTGAGGAAAGCTTCAACCTTTTTGACGATTCGGGGGGGTTTCGGCCCACCTTCATCTGGGCCCCGCTGGTTTTCGGCCTGTTCTGGTTCATCTACCGTCGTATGTATATCGAGGCCGCCCTGGCCTTCCTGGCCGGCCTGGGCTTGGTGCATCTGAGCGTGGTTTGGGGTGAGGGCGGCGAAGGCGCGGTCATGTTCATGAGTTTCAGCCTCACCCTGTTCATGGCCGTGGCCGGGCGCTGGCTTTACTGGCGGGCCGTGGACCGCCGCCTGGAACAGGCCATGCGGCTTTTCCCCCAAAACCCGGACCAGGCCCTGCCTTGGCTGAAGATGAAGGGCGGGGTGGACCCCTTGGCCGTCGTCATCGCCATAGGCATTATGGCCATCTCCATCATCGGCGCCGCCGGCAGAATATGAAAGGGAAAGGCCGTGAAAAGTCGGCTTGAAGGCACCACCATAATTTCCGTCCGCCACCGGGGGCAGGTGGCCGTCTGCGGCGACGGGCAAGTCACCCTGGGGGCCACGGTGATCAAGGACTCGGCCCGCAAGGTCCGCCGCCTCCACCACGACCGCATCATCTGCGGCTTCGCCGGGGCCACGGCCGATGCCTTCACCATTTTCGAGCGCTTTGAAGACAAGCTCTCCCAGTTCAGCGGCCAGCTTCTGCGCGCGGCCGTGGAGCTGGCCAAGGACTGGCGCACCGACCGTAACCTTAGGCGCCTGGAAGCCATGCTCCTGGCCGTGGACAGCCAGTCCAGCCTTTTGTTGTCCGGGGCCGGCGACGTGATTGAACCGGACGACGGCATTCTGGCCATCGGTTCCGGCGGGGCCTACGCCCTGGCCGCGGCCCGGGCCATGATCCGCCGGGCACCGGACCTGTCCGCCGCCGACATCGCCGCCGAGGCCTTGGACATCGCCGCCGGCCTCTGCATCTACACCAATCGGAACGTGGTTCTGGAAACCTTGACCGCGCCTCTCTCATCAACACCGAACGGAACGCGGGATACATTGGCATGACCGAATTCATAACCCAGAACGTGGAATTGACCCCCCGGCGCATCGTGGCCGAGCTGGACCGCTACATCATCGGCCAGGGCGCGGCCAAACGGGCCGTGGCCATTGCCCTGCGCAACCGCTGGCGGCGCCTGATGGTGCCGGACCCCATGCGGGACGAGATTTCACCCAAGAATATCATAATGATCGGCCCAACCGGGGTCGGCAAAACCGAAATAGCCCGCCGCCTGGCCCGCATGACCCGTTCGCCCTTCATCAAGGTCGAAGCCTCCAAATACACCGAGGTGGGCTATGTGGGCCGGGACGTGGAATCCATGATCCGGGAATTGATGGACCTGGCCGTCAACATGGTCCAGGAGGAAGAAAAGGAATCCCTGAGCCAGAAGGCCGGGGAGGCGGCCGAGGAAAGGCTGTTGAACCTGCTCCTGCCCGGCGGCCGACCGGCGCCGACGGAGACGGAGAAGCCGGAAGGCGCCCGGGAAAAATTAAGAGCCCTTCTCCACGAAGGCCGACTGGATGATCGGGAAGTGGAACTGGAGACCCGGGAGAGCGGTGGTCTCCCGGTGGCCCGCATTTTCACCGGCATGGGCCTGGAGGATATGGAAAAGAATCTCAACGAGGTCATGAGCCAGTTCTTCCCCAAGAAAACCCAGGTCCGCCGCATGAAGGTCAAGGAGGCCTGGAGCGTTTTGTCAGCCGAGGAAGCCTCCCGGCTGGTGGACATGGACAAGGTCACCTCTGAGGCCAAGATCCGGGTGGAACAGCATGGCCTGGTCTTCATCGACGAGCTGGACAAGGTGGCCGGCCGGGAAAACCGCTCCGGGCCGGACGTGAGCCGGGAAGGGGTGCAGCGTGACCTTCTCCCCTTGGTGGAAGGCTCCACCGTGCCCACCAAGTACGGCCCGGTGAAAACCGATCATATCCTCTTCATCGCCGCCGGCGCCTTTCACGTGGCCAAGCCCAGCGACCTCATCCCCGAGCTGCAGGGGCGCTTCCCCATCCGGGTGGAACTGGCCCCGCTGACCAAGGCCGATTTCGTGCGCATACTGACAGAGCCGGAAAACGCCCTGACCTCTCAATATCACGCCCTTTTGGCCACCGAAGAGGTGGAATTGGATTTTTCGCCGGAAGCGGTCGAAGTCCTGGCCGAACTGGCCTGCCAGGTCAATGAAAAGAACGAGAACATCGGCGCCCGGCGCCTGGCCACCATTATGGAGAAACTTTTGGATGAAGTCTCCTTCGAGGCCCCGGACATAAAGCCGGCCAAGATTTCCGTCACCCCGGATTATGTCCGGGACAAGCTTAAAGACTTGGTTGATAATACCGACCTGACCCGCTATATACTGTGAATAACCATATCCCGGCCATTACCTCCAAATCTGTTTTGGCCTTTTTATTATGATGCTTTCTCCATTCTCTGCATAATTTTTTCTGTTGTCCTCCACCGTTTTTTTTGAAGCGTTTGCGTAACAATAAGCACAAAAATGCGGGCAAGTATTGTACATTCCTATGTCTTTGCTAATTATGCAACCGCAAGGTCCGCGTTGCCCTTTATCCTTTAAGTTTACTTCTTTCTTTGGAATTTCCAATGGAGACAAATGGTTCTTTTCGGGTAATTTGCCATAAGAAAGGTAATAAACGAAATCAGTATCTTTTGCAAAGATGCGCTTCATAAGGTCGCCGTCAATACAACGGTTATGTTTTATTCCATATTGTTCCAAATCAATCCGCTCAGCACAGGCGGCTAGCGAAAAATGCCAATTTATATTCAGTACACGAAGGCCTTTTGCAAACTCATTCATTGCGTACGGTGTAAATTCGTGACTATTGATTTTTAGGCGTTTAAGATTGTTTGCCACTGTTTTGTATATGCCGCCAATATCGGCAAAACTAAAAACTAATTTTTCCGTATGTTCTTTCAGTTGATTGCCTATATTTTCAATTTTTCGCAATAATTCATCAACACCGATTTTGTCAGTCATAACAAGCGGGTCGAAACGCCAAATCACTTTTTCTTTCCCGATTTTTTCAGAGATATCTTTAAAAGTTTCTATTCGCTCTTCAAGCGAAGGCACATTGGGTTCTAATTGTTCGTCGTAATCGTTGAGTGTGAATTGAAAATAATAATGAATGCCACGTGCATCCAATTCATGAAGATAGGGAGTAATTGGTTTAGGATTTTTTGACCAAAAGACAACTGCCTTTACCTTATTAAACGCAACATAGATCGATTTTTGGTTGAACGGATTAACCCAAACGGAATAACCTGTTTTCAGCCGATTGAGAAACCATCTAGCATAAAAAGCGGGAATATCGGTGCTTCTACTTGCGGAAATTATTATTGGGGCTTGTGCTTCAACCTGTTCTCTGTTGTCAGTTATTATTTTGACTTTATTATTCATTTTGCGGGAATAATTCTTTCAGTTTGGAAATAATTAAACCAATATTTAGCTTGCCTGCATAATCTTTTTTTGCAATGTAACGATTAAAGGCTTATATTTAACACTAATATGCCTGACCGTGAAAATAGTGTCAAGCATTGACAAAATATCGAGAAAATAGATTGCTATTCCGTGCTGTTTTAATCTATTTATGCCAGAACGATTTAAGTCTCCCGGGTCTTATGCCTGGCCAAGAGCCGGTTTTTCTCAGGACGGGGCCGCTTTGGCGGTCCTTAGACGTTGAGCAATGGCGGCCAGATGAGCATCCATCGTGGTCTTGATAAGCGCCTGGCGAGAAATACCTAGCCGTTTTGCTTCCTTAGCCAGCTCTGTAACCATCCATAGCGGGAAGTCCACATTAACTCGCAGGCTTTCGCGGTTGAGATGAGTAATGGTTCCAAGGTCTAGATATTCGGACATATCTTCGCCGGCATCAAAGCGGCGGTCAAATTCTTCCCCTGAAATTTCGGGGGGGGGGGGCTTTGTTGGA
>Ga0099364_10003380_pt1 | contig 24779 bp, 22 predicted proteins | sample TergutTh196P3_FD_73070 | JGI IMG/M metagenome (GOLD analysis project Ga0099364, IMG submission 73070) | Microcerotermes parvus P3 segment gut microbial communities from Pointe-Noire, Republic of the Congo - Th196 P3 | ecosystem: Host-associated > Arthropoda: Insects > Digestive system > Gut ...
GCGATGGAAGAGCAACATTTTGCAGAATTAGATGTCATTTTATGGAACAAAACACTTGACCAACATGTCAAAAACCTTGCAAAACATCTCAAAACCATTGACCAACAAGGCAAAGCCCTTGAACAAAAAGACAATACCATTGCAAGACAGTACTACGAACTTGAAGAGTACAAGCGAAGGTACGGAACATTAAATAATGTTAATGGATTGTTGAATTAATTGACAAAATTTATAATACCTTGCCGGATTATTTCATTTTCATCACTTAAATTTTGCAGGTAAAAAAAATAATAGTATTTTTGCGTTTTATAATTGAAATATAATGGCAAAACAAAAAAAGGAAATAATCATTGCTAATCCAATGTATGACGCTGTTTTCAAACATTTGATAACCTCTGATAAAGAAACAGCAAAATATTTTATTGGAACAATTCTTGGCGAAAAAATCATTGACATAAACTTTGATATACAGGAATATACATACAAAAAGGAAGTAAAGACTCCAGAAAGTAAAAGCAAGACAATAAAGTTAATCCGTTTGGACTTTGTAGCTACTATTCGCACAAAAAAAGGTAACGGAAAAAAAGTATTGATAGAAATCCAACAAACCCAAAAGCCTACAGATTTTACACGTTTTCGCACATATTTAGGCAAACAGTATATGCTCGAAGATAACGATGACCAAACTGACGAGCCCTTACCTATCATTGTTATCTACATGTTGGGTTTCAAGATGCCACAAATTCCCAAAATAGCGGTTAAAATAAAACGTTCAGGGAATGATATGCTTTATGGCGGCAATGTAAAATTAAAAGACCCACTAATCGATGCCCTCACACACGATGCTTACTTCATCCAGGTTTCACGACTTCAGCGGGAGATGTACAAAGATTGGAAAAAATGTAGCAAGTTGATGAAAATGTTAAGTTTGTTTCAGCAAGATTTTTTTGTAGATGAAAAATTTTTAAAACAATATCCATATCCAATAACTGATAAAAACCTAAAAAAAATGATAACCACATTAGAATACACAGCAGCCGATCCGAAGATTCGACGGGCGATGGAAGAGCAACATTTTGCAGAATTAGATGTCATTTTATGGAACAAAACACTTGACCAACATGTCAAAAACCTTGCAAAACATCTCAAAACCATTGACCAACAAGGCAAAGCCCTTGACCAAAAAGACAAAGCCATTGACCAGTATGTCAATACCATTGCAAAACAATCCCACGAACTTGAAGAGTACAAGCGAAGGTATGGAAACTTAAATAATGTTAATGGATTGTTGAATTAATTGACATAGTTTATAATACCTTGTTTGAGTATTTCATTTTCTTCACTTAAATTTTGCAGGTAAAAAAAATAATAGTATTTTTATTTTTTAAAGCAATTTCCCTATCCAATTACCGATAAAAACCTAAAAAAATGATTACCACATTAGAATATCTAGCAGCCGTCCCAAAGTTTCGAAGGGCAATGGAAGGGCAACACTTTGCAGAATTATTTTATTCAAAAAAAGAACGGAACAACAGAATATATTCAGGTTGTATGAACCGCAAAAGAAAAAAGTACTTAAGCGAGAAATGAGACATTTTGAAATGATTAAAGATTTTAATAAACTTATATTACTAACAACTTATATCGAGCCAATTACTATATATAAAGGAATGCCAAAAATCTATGTAATAGATTGGTTATTAGATAATTAACTGTAATAACTTTATTGAAAAGAGTGGCTAAATAGAATTAACCGAACAAACATGAGAGCACTAATACAGCGAGTTTTAAAAGCAAAAGTATCTACATCTGAGGGTTATTGTGAAAAAATTAACGAAGGGCTGCTAATATTGCTTGGCATAGAAAATGCTGATAACAAAGAAGATGTCGATTGGTTATCTAACAAAATCGTAAACCTCCGTATATTTAACGACAATGAAGGTGTTATGAACAATTCTTTATTAGAAACCAAAGGCAATATAATGATTATCAGTCAATTTACGTTACACGCCCGCACTAAAAAAGGACATCGTCCATCATATATCGATGCTGCACCACCCGATATTGCAATTCCTTTATATCAATATTTTATCGAAAAAATAGAAACTTTGATAGGAAAAAATGTATCTCAAGGCGTGTTTGGTGCTTATATGCAGGTAGAGTTAGTTAATGACGGACCCGTAACAATTATGATAGATACCAAAAATAGATAAAGATTAATAATTATAAATATATAAAAAATGAATATTGAAATAATAAACATTGGCGACGAACTATTAATAGGTCAGGTTATAAACACCAATTCTACTTGGATGTCGCATGAATTAAACAAAGCAGGTTTCAACGTTAGTCGAATAATATCTGTCGGCGACAACGAATCTGATATACTCAACGTTTTAAAAGAATCTACCGAACGTTCCCAAATTGTGCTGATAACAGGGGGGTTGGGACCCACGCCTGACGATATTACAATGCAAACTCTCTGTAAATTTTTTAATACAAGGCAGGTGTTTAATGAAGAAATCTACAAGGATTTACTAAAAATGTTAAAAAAACGTAAGATTAGCATTAATCAACTAACAAAAGAACAAGCTTTTGTTCCCGAAAATTGTGAAGTTATTCGAAATTCTGTTGGAACGGCACCCGTATTGTGGTTTAATCATTCCGAAAAGATTATTGCGTCAATGCCCGGTGTCCCTTTTGAAATGCAGTATGCAATGAGCGTAAATATTATTCCACGCTTAATTAAAATGTTCAAAACAGAATTAATTATACATCAAACTGTTAATATTTTTGGTATACCCGAATCTCTTTTGGCAGAAAAAATTTCTGAATGGGAAACAAATTTACCGCCGTTTATCAAACTCGCATATTTGCCCGAATATGGAAAAATTCGCCTTCGGCTAACTGCAACAGGAAATGATAAAAACACTTTAGAAGCCGCAATTTTTGAGAACATTAAAATGCTTTTTCCTTTGATTGCCGATAATATTTATGGTTTTAGAGACGAAACAGTCCAAGAAATGCTACTAAGATTTTTAAAAAATTATAATGGAACAATTTCTACCGCTGAAAGTTGCACAGGCGGATATATATCGCATTTAATAACATCTGTTCCGGGCGCTTCGGAATGTTTCAAAGGAAGCATTGTTGCCTATTCTAATCAACTTAAAACCAATTTATTAGACATAAAAGAAAAAGATTTATTAAAATATGGGGCAGTTAGCAAGAAAGTAGTTGAGCAGATGGCACTATCAGTTTGCAAAAAAATGGGCACTGACTACGCAATTGCAACCTCCGGAATTGCTGGTCCAACAGGTGGTTCTCCTCAAAAACCTACCGGAACAGTTTGGATAGCATGGGCTGGAAAAGGGAAAGTGGTTAGCGAAAAATTTCAAATGGGAGACGACCGCCAAAGAACTATTATCAGAACTGCCGAAACAGCAATTATTAAAATGAAATTGATGATTGAACTTGATCATACAGATTTGAGTAGCGAGTAGCGAGTAGTGAGTAGTGGGTAGTGGGAGGAGAGTTAAAGATTAGAAAAATTGTTATTGGGATATTTAGGGTAATAACTTCTTTTTTTGGTCATTCTTGCTATTTGGGCTGTCTCAAAAGGCTCTTAAAAACTTTTTCTTTACTAAATTTTAGAACAATTCTCCTAATTCGTTCAGATGTTTGATGATAATAAAAATCCATTAACACAAAAAGAGTATATTTTCTTACAAAACAACTATTTCTGTTCGCCTATTTTTTGCGCGTCCTTCTTCTGTTTCGTTGCTTTCTACGGGTTGGGTCAATCCGAAACCTTTGAAAAGTAGTCTTTTTGAGTCTATTCCTTGTGAAACTACATATTTGTAAACTGATTCCGCTCTCTTTTCGGACAGCGTTTGATTATATGTGGCGGTACCAATATTATCAGTATGTCCGCCAATCATAACTGTTATGGTCATATTTTCTTTAAGAAATTTTACTAATGCATCTAATTCAATTTTAGAATGTTCTAAAAGTTGAAATGAGTTTGTTTCGTAAAAAATATTTTCCAAAGTCATTTTTGCACCTGCTTTAATCGGATTTAGTGCAATATCTAAATAATAATATTGGTCTAAAGGATGAGATTTGTCGATGTCAAAGTGTCCTGAATAGAACATATATCCGGGATGTTCGGCTCTGAATGCGTAACTTCCTCCTAAGGGCAAAGAGACAAGAAATTCGCCAGAAAACTTACTCCCTTGTGTAGTAACAACTAATTCTCCTGTAGAAAGGTCTTGTAGTTGAAAATTTGCGGGCAGGTTAACTCCCGTTTCGGCATCAAAAACTCTACCTTTGACGTATAATGTGGGGTTGGGTCTAATGTCGGTAGGTAATTCAAAAAAATAAATATCTTTACCATTGTTTTTACCTTCTCGGTTGTTTGTCGAAAAATAAGCGCGGTTTCCTCTTGCGTTAATAACTAACCCAATTTCATCTCCTGCGGTATTAATAGGATAGCCGAGATTAATTGGTTCACTCCATTCACCATTATCATCTTTTCTGCTTAAAAAAAGATCCATTCCTCCCATTCCGTCCCAGCCGTCCGATGAAAAATATAACGTTTGACCGTCGTGGTGTAGGAAAGGAGAACTTTCTTCTCCTGCAGTATTTATTTTTTCGCCAAGATTTTTGACATCACCAAAAATAGGTGTTCCATTGGGGTCGAAGCCTTGCATTGTCGCTTGCCAAATGTCTTTAACGCCAAATCCGCCGGGGCGATTACTAACCCAAAGCAAAGTTTTTCCGTCGGCAGCAAAACAAGGCTGACTCTCCCAATAAGGAGTATTTACAGGCTGTCCGATATTTTTTGGGGTACTCCAACCAAAATTCGTTTTGTAACTGAAATATATATCACAACTTCCGCGTGAATCTTCTCGCCCGCAGGCTGTAAAAAACATCATATTTCCATCTGCTGATAATGTTTGAGCACCCTCATTTAATGTTGTATTGATATTTCCTTTCAGAGGCTCGCGTGGTTGCCATATTCCATCTTTGGAACGGTGCGACACAAAAAAATCTTCTTGAAAATAGTATGGTTTTTTTTGAAGGTCATATCGTTCATACATTTCGATGTCGCGGGGCAAAAGTACTGTAAAAACCATTGTTTGTTCGTCGGCTGTGAGGCTGGGCCAATATTCATCAAATTCACTGTTTATTCCGTCACCTACCGAAATTAACTCTATTTCTTGTGTGTTTCCCACCATTTTAACAGCGTAACGGGCTTTTTCCAACCGTTCATTAACTTTGTCGAGACTCCTTTTATCAGTGAATTTTGTTAAACTAATTTCATACCAATGAATTGCTTCGGTGTAGAGTCCCGCATTAAATGCAGCATTGCCGATATTGAAATAAGTAGTTCGAAAAAATGTTGAATCAACTATTAATGCTTTTTTCAAAATGTCCATCTCTTTAAGATACTCTTGACGGTTGTTATAAATATCACCCAAAAGAAGATATGCCTCAATGAATTTTCCATCTTTCACAATGGCGTTATTAAGATTAGCGATTGCGCTACCCGAATTTCCTTTCCCAAAATCGTTCATTGCTTGCTCATATAGCAAAATGGCACCTTTGTTTTTTGTAGTTAATCTATTCTTTTGTGCTGACATTAAAGTAGTTACACAAACGAAAATTGTTATTATTATATATTTCATTGTATTAATTTTTTCAAGAATTTGTTTGTTAATTAATAGATAATTTATAATGTTTAATTTCGTATTTCAAAAATTTGATATATTGTCGCAACATAAAGTTGTAAAAAGGTATTACATTTCCATTTTCCTGTGCTTGATACAAAGTATCTATGTATTTTAGCCTGTCGGATTTGGATACAATAAGCATTGGCAATTCATAATATGCTAAAATATAGTTCATTAGCAAACGAGCCACTCTTCCATTCCCATCTGCAAAAGGGTGTATGCTTACAAAACGAAAATGTACTTCAAAAGCAAGTTGTAATATATCAATATCCGGTTTATCTTGTTGGTTGTCAATATATTCAATCAATTGTTTCATTAACATTGGTACTTTTCGATAGTCGGGGAAGGTTCGTTTGCCTGCATGGACACCTACAAGTCTGTATTCGCCTTTGCTGCATTCAAAGTCGCCAACTGCGGTATTGTATTGCGAACCTGTGTTTTTCATTACCATTGCACTGATATTCCGTATCTTTACTTCGGTAATTTTTTCCTTGCACTTTGCTGTTTCAACAACATATAGTAAAGCATTATGATGGTCGAACACCATAAGGTTATGCAAAAATTGGCGATTTTTTGCGGGTTTGCCAATATCGAGCAATTCTATTACTTCATTCTCGGTTAGGGAACTTCCCTCCATAGCAGTTGAATGATAGGTTATGGCATATTCATTGTACTTTTTCATATCAGGTTCGAACTTATATAGTTGATAGTGTTGCTCAACAAGTTCAGAAAGTATTTTTCTTTGTTTTTCGTTCATAGTCACCTTTTTTCTTTTTTTTAATTAATGCACAAAAATACGAATTTTATTTTGTTTGACAATTTTTTTCTAAAAAATACACCAAGTTTTGTAATCGGGTGTATATTATTTGTTTGATTTATAATTTCAGAATTTTGTCTACTGATCTTTCGGTCGGCTTGCACATAACGAGGGAGCGGCTTAACGTAGGTGGGGGCTTCACTTAGGTTGTTCCACCCTTTGTTTCCTTTCATTGACGATTTCTTGGCGGTTTTGACTCTGACACAAATATATCATTTGCAAGTCTACAAAAAAAATGGTTCATAGTATATATCTACATTATCTTCGTTATCTGTCGGCATTTTTTGTGATCTAATTCAGTTTATTAAAATTTGTAATTGTGAAATCAAATGTTCCATCAACTACAATATTGGGTGAACAATAGTATTTGTATTCTATTTTTATTGGAACATGGTTTATTTTGTCATATTCAACGAATATTTCCGTACAATAAAAATCTGATTTTTTTGTTTCATTCTTACAGGAGTTAAACATTCCTTCTATTGTTTCATAGATCAAATCAATCGTGGAGTAATTCGAAAAAGTTGAAACTATCGGGTGAGAGTATTCATGTAGAATTTCGTCATTTTTGAAATTCCCGTTTTCAACAATAATTTTTCCATAATAATAAACAAAACCATCAGCAAGTAAATGATATTCGTAGTCTTTTGTATTTGATAATTGCCACAGTTTTTTTTGTTCAATAAAAGTTTTCTTATCAAATTTCACAATAACTTCATCTTTGTTGCAACCCGAAAACATTGCAGTTACAGTGAGGCAGGCTGCTATCGCAACCACTTTTCTCACACTTAATCTATTTATTTGCATATTCTTAAAATTCTATGTCCTTTTCTGAGGGTTTACATTTCGTTTAACGTTTAATTTCGCTTTTCATTGTCCGCACGCACTGTCTTTGCAAAAAATACCCATTCCCTCATTTACTCATTCCCTCATTTACTCATTCACTCATTTACCCATTCCTTATTAGCTTTCATTTTCTAAAATCCTTCTTGCATCACTCATCAATTTATCGATATCGTTCTTATAATCATTGATTGTTATTGGTTTATGAATTATAAGTCCGATTTTGGCGGGTACTACATTAAGGAAGCCTTTTCGCATGACTTTATAACTATCAACAATAGTAACGGGCAAAATATCAAGTTCTAGGTCAACAGCAATTTTAAAAGCGCCTTTTTTGAATGGTAGCATCATTTTTTGCCCGCTTCTTGTGCCTTCGGGGAATATTGCTACTGAAATACCTTTAATCAATTTTTTCTTTGCTTCAAGAATTGATTTTATTGCAGCGCGAGGCGAACTCCGATTAATTAAGATAAAACCTGCTTTTTTACAGGCATACCCAAGAAAAGGTACTTTAAGAAGTTCCTTTTTCATTATCCATTTAAAGTTTATGGGCAAAAAACCAGAAAACAAAAAGATGTCATAAGCCGTTTGGTGATTTGCAATTAATACGTATGATTTATTTTTTGTGATGTTCTTTTTTCCTTTAACAAAAATTTTTAGTGGTGTAATGTAACATATAACGCGTCCCCATATTCGAGCAAAAAAATGTCCTACATTTGGAGAGATAATAAAGGAGAAAATAATTGTTGAAAGCGAAAATAAAATTGTAAAAAATGCAAATAATGGTACTAAAATCAACCATTTATAAGGTTGATAAATCCAATAGAACCAAGGAAGTCTATCTTTATTCATTGGTGATTATAAAAATAACTTATTCACTAATATTCGGAGTATATTTAATAGTCAACGTTTGACGAGAAATAAATGTCGCTTCTCTGTAAACGACAAATGTAAAAGTCTCAATTTCAGGATTATTATCTATCAATTCTTTAATAGGAACGCTGAGATAAAATAAACGTGTGTTATAAAATTCTTCAATTTTCAGAATTTTGTGATTAAGTCTCAAAATAATTTCGTCCAGTTTGGAGGGATCTTGTTCGATAACATCTTTTGTAATCCAAAGTTGATGATTATTTTCGTCGCGACAAGGAATTTCGGTGATAATATTCAGATAATTGTGTGAAATAGACAATTGTCTCAAAACATGAGAATCACGTCCCAAAGTGTCGCGTCCACTGTCATCGTTTTCGTCAATATTAAAAATTTGTAGGGTAGGCACAATTTTATAGTCTAAACATTCTACTTCAAAACCGACATCTTTGTGTTCACGAACATATTTGTATTGGATAAAAATTCGAGTTTTGTTTTCTAAGTTTTGTAAAGTGTCATCGTTTTGGAAGAAAATTTTTGGTACGAAACCATTTGCACCTGTAACGGTGTCACTAACAACATAATAACCGTCATCGTTATAAAAAGTTCCAAAAAGTTCACCGTTCGGATCGCCTTCGTCTCCTTTGCCTAAACAATTTATTATCAAAGGAATAATAATTATGAGTGGAATAATTTTTAAATATTTCATATAGTGATTTTTATTTTATAATTCTTACTTTTTTGGAATTGTAAACGTAAATGTTGCGCCTTGTCCGTAGATACTTTCTGCATAAACAGACCCGCCAATTTTGTTAACAAATTCTTTGCAAATTATCAGTCCGAGTCCTGTTCCTATTTCGTTGTTAGTCCCTACTGTTGTGTGAGTTACATCTAATCTAAATAATTTTTTCATATCTTCTTCTGTAATTCCAATGCCGTTGTCAATTACAGATATTATTAAAAAATTTTCTGTTTCTCTTATTGTTATTGAAATTTTTCCGTTAAATGGTGTAAATTTAATTGCATTACTGATAAGATTTCGCAGAATAACATTAATTATTGCTTTATCAGAGAAAATTTGATAGTCAACGTCATCAACATATTGTATAGATAAATTTTTTGCATTAGCATGATTAGTAACTAAACTAATATTTTCGTTAATAATTTCGAGGATACTCAAATTTTCTTTGATAACTTTTAATCTACCAGATTGTAATCTTGTCCATTCTAATAAGTTTGTAAGTAGTTCGTATCCTTTTTTAGCGGAGTCAAAAATAATATCTGCATAATTTTGAATTTGTTGCAAATTACCGGATGAAACTTCTTTTGATAAAGCGGAACTAATTCCCAGCAGTGCATGGAAAGGGTTTTTGAGGTCGTGTGCAATAATAGAGAAAAGTTTATCTTTTGTATTATTTAATTCTCTAAGTTCGTGTGTATATTTAAGGATTTGTTCTTCGTCTGCTTTTCGGCTTGATATATCGCTAAAAATGACTACAATTCCTTTTGGATTTTTCTTTGAATCGTAATATATTCCAGTGTTTTGTTCTACCCAAAAGACAACTTCATCTTTCCTCCTAAATTTTACTTCAGCAAAAAGAGCGGTCTTTCCATTTGTCATCTCGCTGATAATCCATTCTCCTGTTTCGCGATTCGATGGGTCTAATAAATCAATATAATTTTTTTCTACATCATCAAAATTAAGTCGTAACATTCTTTTTGCCGATCTAGAAAAATTTAAAATATTGAAATTGAGGTCGCAAATTAATATTCCGATGGGAGATGTATTAAAAATTGACCTAAAAAGATATTCGTTTTCGTGTATTGTGTTTGCTAATGCTTGTTTTTCGCGAAGTGCAAAAAGCATTTTATTGAATGCTTCTGAAAAATCTCCAGAAAAAGAGACTCTTTGGTCATAGTCTCCTTCGGCAATTTCTTTGATTTGCCATGTTAGGTGTCGTAGTTCTGAATGTAGTTGTTTAAAAGGCATGACGAACGTGTTCCGGCGAGGAGGCTCGATATTGAGCTTCCCGCCAGAAAGTTCGATGATAAATTGATAGCTCTCTTTGTATTGTCGTGCTAAGTCATACAATTTTTCCGAAAGTTCATTTACTTTCGAATCCTCAGAAGGTTCTAAATTGTCATCAGAAATCTTTGAAATACAATATCCCGATAAAATTTGGTCTAAAGTTTCTGAGAGATGAGCTATTCTTTTTTTATCGTTGTCGGTCATTTTAAATTGCTACGTTTTCTTTCAAGTCGATAGAGAAACGGCACGTTCTTTCGCCAGTTGTCCAGCAATCAATTTCTTTGACGAAAAATTCTTTTCCCGTATAAATTTCAAAAATTCCGGCAATAAAGCCTTCGTCGTAGTCGCAGACAGTCACGCCTTTAAGCGGCAGCCCCGAACAATCTAAATCTTCGGCAACGGTAGCAACAAAACTCATGTTTTCCACGTCTGATTTTTCGATTTTTAAAATTCCGACCGACAAATCAACAAGTACATCATGCAATTGCGCTATAAATTTGTTTAGCGGCAAAGAACAATCTAATACATTTTTGCAAAATTCTTGCCCTGCCAATTCACCCGCTTTATACAAAAGAGAGCGAGTGGTTTCGTCGCCATACTCATTTTCAAGCACGGCACGCATTGTGTACTGCATTAATCGATAGACAGCTACCGAAGTGCTCTTACCTAAATTGGGACGCCCACTATCTATGTCGCCCAATTGATTCCATTCAAAATTGTACTTTTCCATTTAATTCTATTTTAGATATTATTAGTAAATGATAAAAAATATTTCTTTTTTGCCCCACTTTTACGTGTAAGTTTTATTTTTGTTTGTTTTTTTATTAAATTTTTTTATTTTTATGTTAATTTTTTATTAACACGATATAAACGGGAAAGTGGTCGCTATATCCGCCTTTGTACGTATTTCCAACGAAACTACGTTTAGGATAACCCTTAAATCGACCTTCTCTTTCTTGTAGAAATAAATCGTTAAAGACGCGCGAACTATGATATTTGTACCCTTTTTGTTCGTTATCAATAAGTGTTTGAGTAACAATTATTTGGTCGAACATATTCCATTTATCTCGATATGCCAAAGACCCTATCCCATTTTTAAATAAATTGCCCATTGTGTTAAATAATTGGTCTGGCTTTAAGCGGTTTTTGTCGTCTCCCGTATTAAGATGAATACGCAAGCTTTCATCTGTGGGGTCGTCGTTCAAGTCGCCCATAATAATTATTTTAGCGTTTGGTTCGATTTGAATAATAGAATCAACTAATGATCGACAAAGTTTTGCGGCTTCATTTCGCATCCAACCATTTGGGGGACCTGAGCCTCTTCGTGCGGGCCAATGATTTACAATAAAATGCATGGGCTCGCCATCAAATATTCCCGAAACGACCAATTGGTCTCGCGTATAAATACGGTTATCTGTCTTGGGGTCATAAACAATAAGTGGAACGGCTTTTGCATTGGTTACTGTAAAATAACGCTGTTGGTATAAAAGCGCAACATCTACGCCACGCCTATCTGGCGAATCAAAATGAACAATTTTATAGTTCAAATGACTGATACGCCGAGATTTAACTAAATCTTCTACTACTTCTCTGTTTTCAACTTCTGAAAGCCCTACAATTGCTGCGCCGGGGATATTTTCGTGGTGCCCAAATTTCGAAATTACTTCGGATAGTCGGTCAATTTTTTCCCAATAACGTTCTGAATTCCATTTTTTCGGTCCTTTGGGAGTAAATTCTGTATCATTTATTCCCTTCGTGTCGATGGTATCATACAGATTTTCAACGTTATAGAACGCAACAATACCTACACGCGACTGTTGCGAGACAAGATTAGTTACTGATAACCAAATTAGTATCGGTAATAAAAAATTTATTTTTTTCATAATAACTTAATAAAAGAATATTTTTAAGAAAGTGCAAAGTAAATATTTTTTTTACAAACAAAGAAATAAAAAATCGAAATTTCTGAAAAAATTTTTCATCTGTTTATTTTTAGCCACGAATTACACATTATTTTTAGCCACGAATTACACTGATTATCACGAATTTTTGAAAATATTGCGGAAAACTCTTATTTTCAGTTGAGTAAACAAGTTAAATGATACAATGTGTAAGCTTTCAATAAATTAAGGAGGATTAAATTCAGATTACCTGACCTCTGGGGAAATCAAAATGTCCCCTTTTTTAAAAAATATTTATCATCCTCTGTTTTCCACAATCCGTTACGAATGTGACGTTTAGTAGAAAATAATTTCAAAGCATAAAAACGCATTCCGTTCCGTTAAGGAATGCGACCGAATTGCCTTTCAAAAGAAAAAGGGTGCATTCCGAACGGAATGCAAAAAAAAAAACATAAATACTATGACATTTTGGTTTTCCATACAACAATTTATTTTTTACGGATTTACTTGATATTGCTGCGCTGTTTCAAATATTATAGAAACATGTCATGGCTTTAATCATAAAGTTATGGTCTTTTGTTCCGCCGAGTTCTCTGATTGAGTGCATTGCTAATATTGGATTTCCAACGTCAACGCTTCTAATTTCAATTTGCCCCGTAGAAACATATCCAAGTGTTGAGCCTCCTTCCATGTCGGAACGGTTTACAAATTTTTGATAAGGTACATCTGACATTTGACAAATTGTTTCAAAAACAGCGCCACTGTCGCCGTCGGTTGTGTATTTTTGCCCTGCATGAATTTTTATTACTGGACCACCATTAATTACGGGATGCAAAACGGGGTCGTGTTTATCGGTCAAATTGGGGTGAACACTATGAGCCATATCAGCTGAAATGATAAAAGACTTATATATAGTACGATAGAAATCTTCGCCACTTTTTCCGAGTTGCAAAAGAATTCGTTGAAAAATATTTAGAAAAAGTGGTGAACCTGCGCCTTGTTTGCTTACGCTTCCTACTTCTTCATTGTCAAATATTGCAAGCATTTGGGTGGCTTTTCCGGGTACGGCTCCCAAAAGTGCCTTCAATCCTGCATGAACAGATGCCAAGTTATCTAATTTAGGACTTGAAACAAATTCATTGTTCAAACCCATTACACACCCTCGTTGAAATTCATAAAGAGTAAGGTCAAAATCGAAAATTTCTTTTTCATCAACATTGAGCTCTTGTGCTATCAATCTATTAATGAAATTCTTGTTTGGTTCATCTTTTGAGGTTATTGCTAACAAAGGAAGCATATTTGTTTGCTTATTAAGTGCAATACCATCGTTAACGGCTCTATTCATATGATATGCCAAATTAGGAATTATCACAATGGGTCTTTCAATGTTTATCAGTGTGTTTAGGGGATAAAGGGGATGCTCGCCTTTTAAACTTACTCGTCCTGCAATTGAAAGAGGTCGGTCTAACCAAGTCATTAATATTGGTGCGCCGTAAGTTTCAGTGTTAAGTTTGACAAAATAACTGTCAACGCACATTTCGGGTTTTGGTTTCAATTTGAAGGTAGGCGAATCGCTGTGTGCGCTAATAATTTTAAAACCTTCTTCTTCGGGGTTGCCTGATCCGACAATGAATGCAAACAACGTGGAACCGTTTCGAGTAGTAAAATATTTTCCCCCTTGACGCAAATTCCAAACATTTTTCAAATCAAGCTCCTCAAACCCTGCATTTTGAAGCTCATCTGACATGTTTTTTACAACATGAAAAGCCGACGGGCTTTTATGTATAAAATCTATTAAATTTTCAACTATTAGATTTTCCATTTTTTATACTTTTATTTGATTTTTATTATATTTATGACGATTTATTATTCATTTGTCAAAAAAATTTCCAATTCGCGTCTCTCTTTTTTAGTAGGTCTTCCCGTACCATGTTGACGATTCATCTTATTAGAAAGTTGTGTAAGTTTCAATATTTCTAAGTTCTCCTCAGATGTTATTTCTTCCAAAAAATTAGGGACAAGTTTTGCTCCCATTCTTTTTTCTGAAATGTCAAGAATTTTATATTCTCTGAATGTTGGCGGCTCTTTTACAAAAATAATTTCACCTACATTAATTGTCCGTGAAGGCTTAACGGGTTTACCACCAATCAATACACGCTCCTTTTTACAAGCTTCTGAGGCAATTGTTCTTGTTTTATAAAGCCTCACTGCACATAAATATTTATCTATTCGTATCATTTTATGTAGTTTTCAGTTTTCAGAAGTGAATGAGTAAATAAGTGAATGAGTATTTTCAATTCGTAATTTTTTATTTTTTTTAGTATTTAGTTTTCAGTTTTCCGGATTCCGTTAGGCGATGCATTGAGCTTGTCGAAAATGAATGCATCGCTTGGTAGAAAATAATCTACCCCGACCCCCGCATTCCGTTTGGAATGCATCCTTGATTTGTTATCCTTATTTTCATCTTAATTTTTCTTACAAAACAACATTAATAGTTTTTAGTTTTCAGTTATCTGTTTTCAGTAAGTAAATGAGTGAATGAGTAAATGAGTGAATAAGTATTCTTAATTCGTAAATCATAAGTTTTTAGTTTTTTAGTTCATAGTCTTATTGTCACCTTATTTTTTTATCAACTAATGATAAAATTTGAGAAAAAATGATTATATCCGTTTTTCATGTTCTGAAAATTTTTACAAAATTAGACATTTTTTTTAAACAAGGTTTTATTTTTGAAAATTTTTTGTTTATTTTAGCCTCGAATTTGTATGTTACCGAAATTGTTATTGAGTTTACCGAAAAAGCACTATTCATTTATCCATCCCGTTTTGTCGTAATCGGTGTTTATTTTTTCCACAAAGACAAAATCAAAATCATTTATAGCCTCTTCAAAACGTTTTATCGCATCCATCAGTTTTGGCAAGATTTTTTGAAATTTTGAGTAAGGAACGGGAATTTCCAGCTTGGTTTTTTCGTTAATTTTAACTTTTAACTGCAGTTTGGTTTCGAAATGAGTGATAATTTTGTAGGTATATTTACTATTTTTCATCAAATTTTCTAACCAATCGTAGGCGCTTGTTGTCTTTAATTTCCTAATTTTATTTTGTTTTATTTGATTATTTTTTTCCTCTCTCTTCAAATTTATGTATAAAGGCAATTTTTCACAGTGAGCAAATGCTTCGTTTTTTTTGTATGCCACCGATTTATGCATTTCAAGAGAGGTCAATTCTGAACAATTATAGAATACATGGTCGCCAAGTTTAATTGCTTTATTAAGAATTTTAACGGATTTCAACCCTTTGCATCCCGAAAACGCTGAATTACCTATATATTCTACCGACATCGGAATGGTAATAAAAGTTAAGCCGGTACAGCCTTCAAAGGCTTTGCGTCCAATTTCGACTACTGTTTCAGGAATGTTAATTGAGGTTAAGTCGCTACATCCGGAAAGAAAACTATCTTTTATTTTTGTTTCCGTTTCAGGAATGATAAACGATGTTAAGCCGCTACAATCACAGAAAGCATAACTTCCTATTTCGATAGTCTTTTTCGGAATATTTATCGATTTTAAGCCTTTACATTCCCGAAATGCATTCTTTCCAATTTTTAATACCGTATCAGGAATAATAATTGTCGTCAAGCCTACACATTCTTTGAAAGCGTTCTCCTCTATTTCTACAACCGTGTTGGGAATTACATATTTACCTTTTTTCCCAGCAGGAAACCTTATTATCTTTGTTTTGTCTTTATTGAATAAAATACCATCTTCTGTCAAGTATGATTTATGGTCATCTGCTACGGTGATAGTTTCCAATTTTTGGAATAAATCAAACAAGTTAACCTTCAATTTTTCAACCGACGAGGGAAAAGATATCGAAATTAATGATTTATTATTATTCTTATTATAACTATAGCCATAACTGCTGACATACAAATCATTATACTTATTTTTAGCTGAATAACGGTATGAGTAATAATCCCCTTTTTCATAAAAATAGGGATTATAACTTGCAGTGCTTAAATCTAATTCTCGTACCGTCTCTTTTTTTTCAAAGATTTCCTTGAAATGAACGTGATTAAAAATTCCTGTAACGGTAAGTTTATCTACCGATGAAAGATTGTTTACTCCTGCTTTTTTTAATGCCTCTTGCAAACTAACGCCATCAGACACATCAATAATTACATTTCTTCTCATATTTTTCGTAAATATAAAGTTTAATATCTAATATTTAACCACTAACCACTAACCACTAATCACTAACCACTAATCACTAACCACTAATCACTAATCACTAACCACTAATCACTAACCACTAATCACTAATCACTAACCACTAACCACTAATCACTAACCACTAATCACTAACCTCTTTTTTATCATTTTTCCAATAACTATATCTATTATCGTAGGCAACTCTTTCTACTAAAATATCTAGTTCGCTTTCGTTGATACAAGCATCATATCGTTCAATTGTAGCCATCAGATTTGGGATAATTGTTTGAAAATGTTTTAGCGAAATTGGCATCTCTAATTTCAGTTTATTGTTAATTTTTACGCTCAATTGTAGTTTGGTTTTATGATGGCTTTCAATTCTGTATGGATACTTACTGTTTTTCAGCAGATTATCTACCCAATCGTGAGCACTAATAACTTGTATTTTTTCAATTTTTTCTTGTTTTGCAATTTTGTTTTGCAATTCAATAAATTGGGGCAGTTTTGGGCAATTTTCGAATACTTTGTTTTGGAGATATTTCAATTTTTTGGGCATCTCAACGGAGGTTAATTCCGTACAATCTGCAAAAGCATTATACTTTAACGAAGTTACTGATTTTGGAATTGTAACCGATGTCAGCCCTTTACAACCTGCAAAGGCTGCAGCACCTATCTTTGTAACAAAGTCAGGAACGGTATAGTCGCCTTTATGTCCAGTTGGAAATCTTACTAACTTCGTTTTGTCTTTGCTGAACACAATATTATTTTCGGCAAGGAATTTTGGGTTGTCGGGATGCACCTCTATTTCAGTCAAATTATACATTCGTTTAAATATTTCACCTCTGATTTCGCTCATCACAGCCGGAAACGAAATAGAAATTAGAGCCGGAAATTTGTGACTCGACCACCAATAATTTTCTTGAATGATAGCCTTGCTGAGATCAACCTCCCGCAACGTTTCGCCCATTTTTGCTGCTATTTTGCCAAGATGCCACCCACTCATTTCGCCGTTAACAATAAGTTTCCTCACCGTTTCGGGACGGTACACTCCGACGTTATGCAACGCTCTATCTAATTCTCCGTCGCGCGTCAGCCTGATTGTTATACATTGTTCATTATTCATTATTGCTACTTGTTTGAGTTATTTCAATTCGCAAAAGTACAAATAACTTTTAAATTCACAAAATAATTAAATGTTTTGCGAAATATTATTTTGATGTGCTGGAGGTAAAAGTCCAGTTCAAATTCATTTTATTAGCGTCACACATAATAATTCGTGCCACAAAAATCGAAATTAAAAAAATTTTTTTCAATTTTCATCATTTTTTTTTATTTTTAAAAAAATATAATTATTTTTGCGCGCAAATTTTTAATAAAAAAATTGTAATTATTTAAGTTATAATAGTATAAATTCAGTGAATAAGCATGAATCAATCCAAGCAAATGTTACACAAGCTGCCCGATGATCATGAATATAAATTGGAGCAAATTGCCTCAATAATAGATAAATACGAGGCAAAAGCGAATAATTTAATCATGATACTTCACGCAGCACAAGGAATTTATGGTTATCTACCCTATCCCGTACAAAAGTTCATCGCCGACAAGATGAATATTGCCGTTGCGGAAGTATCGGGGGTAGTTACTTTTTATTCATTTTTTTCGACCAAACCCAAAGGAAAGCATACAATTCTTGTATGTATGGGGACTGCCTGCTATGTACGTGGCGGTAAAAAATTGGTCGAAGGTCTGCAAAAACAACTTAACGTAAACGTTTCTGATACCACAGAAGACGGAAAATTCACGTTAAGTGTCGCACGATGCATCGGCGCATGCGGTTTAGCGCCCGCTCTTATGGTCGATGATACTGTATTTAAGTCGGTTAACCCAAATAGATTAGAATCTGTTCTGTCTAAATATTAGGAGGAAGTAGTTATGAGTAAAGTAATTAAATCAACTTCTAATTTAGAAGAAATTAAGAAAGATTTTCTCAAAAATAGAGAAAAGTATAAATACCAAATTTTGGTATGCGGCGGAACAGGTTGCATTTCGTCTAATTGTGTGGACGTCGAAAATGCTATTAACGAAGAACTTGTTGTTCAGGGAATTGCAAAAGACGTAAAAGTCTATAAAACAGGTTGTATGGGTATTTGCGCAATGGGACCGATGGTTCTTATGCTACCCGACAGAACATTCTACACCGAACTGAATCCCGAAAAAGCAAGAGAAATTGTTCAAAAACATTTGGTTGAAAAAACGACAATTGAGGAATACACTTTCTATGACAAAACTTTATTGAAACATATTCCTAAAATTGATGATATTGAGTTTTTCAAATCACAAATTAAAATCGTTTTAGATTTATGCGGAACAATAGATTATACCGACATCACCGATTATATTGCGCATGACGGTTATACCGCTATTGCAAAAGCGCTTACAGAAATGAAACCCGAAGACGTTGTTAAAGAAGTAGAAACTTCTGGGCTTCGTGGTCGTGGTGGTGCAGGATTCCCAACAGGAACCAAACTTCGTGCCGGATTATCCCAAAAAAGCGACATAAAATATATGGTATGTAATGCAGACGAAGGCGACCCCGGCGCATTTATGGACAGAAGCGTTATAGAAGGCGACCCGCATTGTTTAATCGAAGGAATGATGCTTTCGGCGTATGCCATTGGCGCTCAACAAGGTTACGTATATATCCGAGCAGAATATCCAATTGCCATCGAAAGACTTAAAATTGCATTGGAACAAGCACGTGAATATGGACTTCTTGGTAATAAAATTTTGGGAAGTAATTTTAATTTCGATTTAGAAATAAGAATTGGTGCAGGCGCTTTTGTATGCGGAGAAGAAACCGCTTTACTTGCATCAATAGAAGGAAAACGAGGCGAGCCACGTCAAAAACCGCCGTTCCCATTCCAAAAAGGGTTATTTGGCTATCCTACAATTATCAACAACGTAGAAACATTAGCAAATATACCCAAAATTGTACGTAAAGGCGGCAAATGGTACTCATCTTATGGAACAAAAGAATCACCCGGAACAAAAGTTTTTGCACTTGCGGGAGACGTTGTAAACACGGGTATCATTGAAGTACCCATCGGAACTACCATTGGAAACATAATTTACAACATTGGCGGTGGCATTCCAAACAAAAAAGAGTTTAAAGCGGCTCAAATTGGCGGTCCGTCGGGTGGTTGTATAACAAAAGATAATCTTAACGTTCCCACTGATTATGAATCGCTTAGTAAAATGGGCGCTATTATGGGTTCTGGCGGTCTTATTATTATGAACGAAGATACCTGTATGGTTGATACGGCACGCTTTTTTATGGATTTTATCCGTGACGAATCGTGCGGAAAGTGCGTTGCTTGTCGTGTGGGTACAAAAAGAATGCTCGAAATACTTGAAAATATTACCGAAGGCAAAGGAAAACATGGTGATATTGAACTCCTTATAGAGATAGGCGAGGCAATTCAAGAATCGGCAATGTGCGGACTTGGACAAACAGCGCCAAATCCAATTCTTTCTACAATTCGTTTCTTTAGGCAAGAATTTGAAGAACATATCTACAAAAAATATTGTCGTGCGGGAGTTTGCGGTGCAATGTTCACTTCGCCGTGCGAAAATACTTGTCCTGCAAATGTTAACGTACCCGGTTATATTTCATTGATTGCAGCGGGTAGATTCCAAGACGCATACAACCTTGTGATGCAGGAAAATCCACTTCCCGCTATTTGCGGAAGAATTTGTACTCGTCCTTGCGAAATGAAATGCCGTAGAGGTACAGTTGACGAACCTGTTGCAATCCGCGACCTCAAACGTTTTGCTGCTGATTACGCTTTCAAAAACGAACTTCCTTATAAAATGCAACTTACTTTTGCTAAAAAAGGTAAAAAAGTTGCAATTATTGGCGCAGGCGCTTCGGGGCTTACTTGTGCATACTATTTGGTTAATATCGGTTACGATTGTGATGTATATGAATCGGAAGAACTTGCGGGAGGCGTTTTATCGTTCGGAGTACCCGAATATCGTTTGCCACAGGCTATTTTGCAGCACGAAATAGATTTGATTAAACAAGCAGGTGTTAATGTTTATTTAAATAAAGAAGTAGGTAGAGATATAGATTTCAGACAGTTACGCGAAGATTACGATGCAATTTACGTTGCCACAGGAACTCAATATCCTGCAAAAGTAAACATCGAAGGCGAAGATTTAAGAGGAGTAATTCATGGTATTAACTTCCTGAAAGACACTAACTTAAAACGTAATTTGAAACTTCACGGAACAGTTGCAGTTATTGGTGGTGGAAATACCGCAATAGATTCAGCACGTTCTGCACTGCGTATCGGTGCCGACAAAGTAATTATTGTTTACAGAAGAACCAAAGACGCAATGCCCGCTTATGTTGAAGAAGTAAACGAAGCAGTAGAAGAAGGCGTTGAAATTATGGAACTAACAGCACCAACGAGATTTATCGGCAAAAATGGTAAAGTCGTTAGTATTGAATGTGTTAAGATGACTTTGGGTGATTTCGATTCATCGGGTAGAAGAAAATCTGTTGAAGTAAAAGGCTCAAACTTTATTTTGGATGTCGATTATGTTATTCCTGCGGTTAGTCAATACGCTGATTTACCGTTTATTAGTAAAGACGACATTGGCGTTACCAAATGGGGAACTTTCATTGTTGACCCCGATACTCAAATGTGTACAATGGAAGGCGTATTTGCGGGCGGAGACGTGGTTAGAGGACCCGATACCGTTATCAGCGCTATTGCAGACGGTAAAAAAGCCGCATCAGCAATTGATAAATATCTTGGCGGAAATGGACTTTTAAACAAAGGTGCGCCAATTGAAATACCAAAAGTTTACGACGAAGACGAAATTGTTGCACATCCGCAATTCGAACAAGAAATGTTATCACCCGAAGTGAGAAAACAGTCGTTTGCAGAAGTAGTTTTAGGATACCATAAAATTAACGCCATCGCAGAATCTATGCGTTGCTTACATTGTGAAAGGAGATAATTATGATACAATTAACGATAAATAATAAAAAAATAAGCGCAGAACCGGGAACAACAATCCTCGAGGCTGCAAAACAAAACGGAATAAATATACCTTCTTTATGTTATTTAGAGGGAGTTCACAAGTTCGGCTCGTGTAGAATTTGTTCTGTTGAAGTGGAAAATGCTCGCACCCTGCAAGTCGCTTGTATGGCAGAAGTGCGAGAAGGTATGGTGGTTCATACAAATTCTAAAAAAGTGTTAAAAACACGCAAAGTATTGTATGAATTAATGCTTTCAGACCATTCAAAAAATTGCTTGAGTTGTGTCCGTAATCAGTCGTGCGAGTTGCAGCAATTAGGTGAAATATTGTGCATTACAGAAAATCGTTTTAATACGGGCAGCGCACGCGAACAAATCGACATATCGCCATCAATTACTCGCGACTTGTCGAAATGTATTTTTTGCAGACGCTGTATAACAGCCTGTAAAGAGATTCAAGGAATTGGAATTCTTGACGCTCAATATCGTGGTTTTGACAGCGTTATTGCGCCTCCTATGGATCATTCAATTAATGATGCAAAATGTTCATTCTGTGGACAATGTACCGTTGTTTGCCCTGTTGGTGCTTTATCCGAAACCGACCATATTAAAAAAGTGTGGAACGCAATTAATGACCCCGAAATAAGAGTTGTAATGCAGCCTGCACCCGCAATTCGTGTGGCATTGGGCGAAATGTTTGGCTACCCCGTTGGAACTTCTGTTACAGGAAAAATGGCAGCCGCAATTCGCGCCCTCGGAGTTGACGACGTGTTTGACACTGATTGGGCAGCCGACCTAACAATTATGGAAGAAGGTACTGAATTTTTGCATCGTGCAATTGACGTACTATCAGGAAAAGATGCCGTTCTGCCTATTATTACAAGTTGTTCACCCGGTTGGATTAAATATGTTGAGTCTTATTTTCCACAACTAATTCCGCACCTATCAACCTGTAAATCACCGCACATGATGCTCGGCGCACTATCTAAAACATATCATGCCGAAAAAATTGGCGTTGACCCACGGAAAATATTTACAGTGTCAATAATGCCTTGTACTGCGAAAAAATTTGAATGTTCACGCGAGGAGATGATCAATCGCGGCGTTCCTAATGTGGATGCCGTTCTTACTACCCGCGAACTCGGACAAATGATTAAACAAGCAGGTATTGATTTTCCAAATTTGGAAGATGAAGATTTTGACGACCCAATGGGACAATCTACCGGTGCTGCCGATATTTTTGGTGTTACAGGTGGTGTTATGGAAGCGGCTATCAGAACGGTTTACGCCATAATTACGGGTCGCGATTTGCCTTTCGAACAACTTCACGTTACCCCAATTGTTGGACTTGACCAAATAAAAGAGGCAACATTGAAATTTGAGAACGTAGTTCCCGAATATAAAATGTTTGAAGGATTTGAGGCAAAAGTAGCCGTTACGAGCGGTTTAGCGGGCGCAAAAATATTGATGGACCAAATTGTTTACGGAAAATCGCCATATCATTTTATAGAAGTGATGGGCTGTCCAAGTGGCTGTATATGCGGCGGCGGACAACCCCGTAGCCACGACCCTGACGTTAGAATTAAACGCCTCAAAGCAATATACGGCGAAGATGAAGGTAAAAAATTGCGACAATCGCACCATAATCCATCAATCGCCGCTATATATAAGGACTATCTCGGTAAACCCGGCGGACATCTTTCTCACGAACTTCTACATACACACTATTTTGATAGAAGTAAGGAGAACGAAAAATAATACTAAGCACACCTAAAAGGTGTTTAGTTGTTATCATTTTTTAAATTTTTTGTACTTAGAGAATCAGTTTAGAGATAATTTGGACTGGTTCTCTTTTTTTTATATGTAACCAATGTCGGGAGTACCATTACCTCAGAAACGTTTTTTTGTTATTTTATAAGGAAAAATCAATTGTTTTTGCATTCCGTTAGGAATGCATCCCTTTTCATGTTAATGGTAATTTGGTCGCATTCCTAACAGAATGCTTTTTATGAAATATTTTTCATAAAAAGGGGACATTTTGATTTCCCTAGGTCAGGTAATCTGAACATAATCCTTATATAAAATGGACTAAAACAACAAAATTTTTCTGTAGAAATATTAAAATTTTATAAATTTTATTATTTCATTAATAAATTAAAAAAAAATAATTATCTTTGCAGTCAATAATTATAGGTTTTTAACTAGCATTATTCATAAAAAATGAAAATATCTTTTAAACTCAAAGGTCGCAAAAAATAACTGAAAACTGAAAACTATTAATGCGTTCTCAACTATGCAACTTTGCGTTAAAATAAATATTATGAATAATATAGGTCAAATTTATGTAAAATAGTTACGAATTTTAAACAATAATAATATGCAAAACAAGATTCAGGAACTTACGGAAAAAATTTATAACGAGGGAGTTCTTAAAGCGAAAGACGAAGCCGAAAATATCTTACAAAATGCCCGAAACAAAGCCGCTGAGATAGAAAGCGAGGCACAAAAGGATGCCAAAAACATCACCGACAATGCACAAAAACAGGCACAAAAATTAAAAGAACAGGTCGAATCAGAACTTAAAATGTCGATTGACCAAGCAGTATCGGCATTAAAACAGGAATTGACAAACATTGTTACAATGCAGGCAATTCAACCATCTGTTAAAGAAGTCTTTACAGACACAAAATTTGTCGAAAAACTTATTGAAACAGTAGTCAAATGTTGGTCAGAAAAAGACGTTTTCGACCTAAAAGTTGCAATACCCGAAGAGTTGTATCAAGAAATGGAAACATTCTTCAAAAACAGATTGTCGGCAGAAATGAACAAAGGATTGGAAATAATCCTTGCAGACGGCATAAAAACAGGCTTCAAAGTAGGTCCGTCTGACGATAGTTATCAAATTAGTTTTACAGATAGAGATTTTACAAACTTTTTCAAAGCCTATCTGCAGCCAAAAACCTCAGAACTTTTATTTGAAAAGAACAAATGATAAAGCAACAATATTATCATCTAATTGCGAGTTTGCCCGAACTATTTTCTGACGAAAAAAAACCGCCTTTTTCGACGATAGAATTTCGCCACGAACTTCGCAGGGAATTAAGCAACGCCGATTTCGACTTAGCAATGCTCTATTATCTACCTTTTGATAATAAAAATTTGTTAAATATTCTATTTAAAAAAGGAGTTGAATGGGACGAACGAGGCGTTTACTCAAAAGAAGAGATGGAAAATGCAGGCGATCGTAAACTATTTGAATTTGCAGACGAAATGCTGTTGCCATCTTATATGATGACTTTTTTAAAAATTTTTTACGGAGACGA
>Ga0099364_10003381_pt1 | contig 24772 bp, 17 predicted proteins | sample TergutTh196P3_FD_73070 | JGI IMG/M metagenome (GOLD analysis project Ga0099364, IMG submission 73070) | Microcerotermes parvus P3 segment gut microbial communities from Pointe-Noire, Republic of the Congo - Th196 P3 | ecosystem: Host-associated > Arthropoda: Insects > Digestive system > Gut ...
AAAGACTGCCATCTTCATGATACCAGTACGTAAACATATAACCGTCTCTGGCAAATACGGGGAGAACATCATTTATGCCTGATAAACGACTGATTACATAATCTTCTCCGTCAGACTTGCCGCCATTACCTACAAAGATGACCACATAGGTTCCGTATTCCATGGGTTCCCAACCCGCGTACAGGAATAAATCATCGGTAACAGCGGAGTCGAAGTTGTAGGGGTTTTCGCAAGATGCTTCGGTGTACCAGCCTGTTAATACATGACCGGGATTATAGAAAAAGCCAATTGCCGGAGGCGCTACGGATATGCCGTCTATTCTTACGATCTGATGATCCGGCGTACCGCCGTTGCCCACAAAGATAACATAGTTTCTGTTGTTTTCTCTGGATACCCACCCTGCAAACAGAAACATGTCGTCTGTAACAGCATTGTTGAAATTCCAGAGCGTTTCGCAAGCCGGTTGCTGATACCAGCCGGTAAACACAAACCCTGTCCGGTCTTTTGGTATGGGTATATTTTCGCTAAATGGCTCATTTTCATTCACAAAAATTACTTGATGTGCAGGATCGCCGCCAATATCTATAAAGACGACTGCAAATCTGTTCCCAACTCGTTGTTCCCAATCAGCATACAGGGTCATTGATTCGGTAACAGGTTGACTGAAATCCCAGAGTTCTGCGCCATACGGGTCTTTGTACCAGCCTGTAAATGCAGAATTATCTTTGGTGGGGAAAGGATAAGGCAAGTTTACCGGTTCATTGAAAACCGCCTCTATGGTTATTTCATCTTCAGCGCCAAATTTGCCGCCATTTGCATGAAAAGTAACAGTTAAGATATCGGCTTTCCAACCCGCAAACAGGAACATGTCTTCTGTAACATACATGGTTTCGGTATTCCATAAAGACGACGGCGCGCAATCAGGGTCTTCATACCAGCCTGTAAATTCATAATTGTCTCTTGCAGGATCATCCGGTTTTAGACTGCCAATCACTTCACCTGCCGGTATCCGCGCAAATGCGTGATTGCTGCTATTGGCAAAAGTGCCGCCGTTGCCAATAAAGACAACCCCGTAATTATCTATTAACCTTTGTTCCCAACCTGCGTACAGCAACATATCACTGGTAATTGGATTCCTGAAATCCCAAAATGTCAAACATTCCGGCTCGGCGTACCAGCCGGTGAATATTTGATCTTCCTGTATGGGATTAGCCGGTCTTTCAACTGATTGTCCATGAACAACAAGTTTTTTAAACCAGATTTTGTCGGCGCTGGTCATGAAGGTGACGATACGTTGAGTGGTATTGGAATTTAACGGTTCAAATTCGGCATTAAGCAACATGGAATTTGTAAGTTTGGTATTGAAATTCCATGGTATGCCGTTATTGTACCAACCCGTCAATATATATTCTTCACCGTAAACCTCTTTTACCGGATCAGGGTAAGGCATATCAACTGTTTGACCAATCGAGACTAGTTCTCTGTACCAGAATATGCCGTCTACCGTAAAGGTAACCACATATTGAGCGCTCAAGTTTATCGTTTCAAATTTGGCGTCAAGTTCCATGTTCGCCACTACAGGTTTAGTGAAATCCCAAATAGTCGTTGAACTGCCGTCTTTGTACCAGCCAATCAAAACGTTATCGTCCATGACGGGTTCAGGATCAGGAGCAGAAACACGATTGCCGACTTCTACAAACTCATTGTACCAAAATTTGCCTTCCACAGTAAAAATAACCGTTACCCAATTGTTGGCTTTCTGGACAAACACAGCGTTTAACGTCATATCGCCAACAACGGGGGTATTGAAATTCCATGCCGAAGCGCTTCCTCCGGTGAACCAACCCTTCAGTTCAAAATTATTCTTTACGGGTTTGTCGGGTACAGGAACAAGATCGTCTTTATCAACCAATTGGTTATACCAAAATTTATTTTCTATGGTAAAGCGAACCGTAAACTGTTCTTTAAGGTTATCTTTCAGTATAAATTTGGCATAAAGCGTCAAATCGTCTTCAACGGGAGTGTTGAAATTCCAAAATACGCCATCTTTATCGACCCAGCCCAAGAATGCGTGATCAACCAACGTAGGTTCAACCGGTTCCGGAATAAGATCGCCTGTTTCGAGAAACTCTTCATCATATACATTGTGTTCATCTAACATAAAAGTAACGGTTAACTGGTCGTCATTCGGCGTTTTGAAAACCGCTGTAACCGTAACTGTCGCTATTTGTTCTTCGTCAAACGTAAAACTGGTGATTGCTTCCTGGTCGTCTGTAAACAGAACGTCGGAATGGCTGGCTGTCCAATGCGAAAACTCCTTTGAAGCGGGAGGTGTGCCCGCGTCAATGGATACGGGACTGTTGTAAGTATACCAGCCGCCGCCGCTTGCGCCGCTACCTTCGCTGTCTACGGTAACAAAATACCGTAGTTGCGTGATCGTAAGGTCTATTGGCGGCGATGTAACATTGCCTTGCGACACAGTCACAGAAACATCCCTGAGCAGAGGCGTTCCATTAGCCAAACTTGTGGTTAATTGGTTTGTTGCGAAATCTGCAAATAAAACAATTTCCGGCGGTTCTGATCCCGCGTAATGCAACGTTACCTCAAGCCCTGACAGATCAAGTTCCTCAGCCTCAATATAATTTTGTTTGGTGGGTTCTACCGAAATCTCTATGCTTTGCAGCACTTTAGCGACTACGTTGAATTGTACGTCGAAACTTTCGGAAATCCCTGCGCCGTCGCTTACCGTTATTGTTGCCGTATATTTACCCAAACCGAGACCCGATATGGGTAGCAAACTAAACGTAACACTACCGTTCAGCGGAAGAGGAGCAAGTGTTGGCGTTGGTTGCGCTTGCAGAAAATCAGATGTGGCAACGTCATTAAATTCAAAATTGCTGTACGCTACCGTTAGAAGAGGGCTGCAGTTGAGAGTGCCAACAAAAGGATGATTGGTTTCGTTGTCTACGCGAATGGAGAGATAGGGTACAGTCGAGTATCCCAGAGTTCGGGAGTCAAACTCCAGAATTTGGGTAATGGCTTGATCGTTGCTGCTGTTGGCAGTGATGTCGATAAGCGTTATGTTCCCGGACGGAGTTGGGTCAACTGTTACCGTAATAATTCTGCTACGCAGGCTTGTTGCATCCTGAGCGCTCAACTCGCAGTAGTAATAATAGACTCCTGCATCGAGGTTATCAGGTAATTCATAATAAGGGAAAGCGCCCGCAGCGGTTAAATTCGTATTCAGTCCGTCATAGGTATTGGGATTATTATTTGAAAACCATTGATAATTGAGTAGCGTGCCGGACGGAGAAAGACTGGCGTTCAAGTTTATCCGGCTATTGCAGATCCTGTTAGCCACAACTGTGATATCGGATGGTTCTTGGAGTATCTTGATTTCACGTGTGACTGTATTATCCGGCTGTCCTCCGTTACCTATTCCTGGTCCATTAAATTCGGGAGAATATCCTGTACCTCCTGCAGTAATCACCGTGCCTCCTGTAATCAAAACAACGCCTACATGTCCGCCGTCAGCGCTTAGATGCGCTCCGCCGCCGCCAATGCCTGCGCCGCCGCCGCCGTATCCCGAATCGCCTCCGGTTGCAGTGACTGTTCCGCCGGATATAGTTATTCCCAGCGAGTTATCTCCGCCTTTACCGCCTGACCCGGGATAAGACCCGGATCCGCCACCGCCACCGATACCGGCTCCGCCACCGGAGCCAACGCCCGTGCCGGAAGAATTCCCGCCGGTTGCTGTAACCGTGCCGTCTTCTATTTCAATGGGTCCTACTGAAGAGCCGCCCTCCATGTTGAAGCTGAAACTTCCGCCGCCGCCAATGCCTGCGCCGCCGCCGGTATCAGACCCGCCGTTATTTCCGCCGATGGCTATAATGACGCCGCTCTTAATGGTTATTGCACCGCTTGCTCTGGTGGTGGTTGCATCAGGAGGAGAAATTGAGGTGTTGTTATCAATGGCATTGCCGCCAATGCCTGCGCCGCCGCCGTAGCCCGGTCCGGAGTTTTCTCCGTTGCCCCCTTGTGAAGTCAATTGACCGGAGCCTTCAATAACAAGCTTCGCGGTGGGATGAACATACAGACCTGCAAAACTGGTGCCGCTTTGCAAACTGTTTACGTTTGTGATCGTTAGGTAAACAGTTGTAACTATTGGCGGCGGATCGCTCTGCGACGGGTTTAGCGGTATGATACTGTTATCGCCGTTAATGGCAAACGCGCTGAAAGCACCATCACAACTCATGTTCAAGCCGGCAAATTGCACGTACACTGTCCTGGGAACCGCCATTGTGCCTGCCTCAACTACTATTCGACGCGACCTGTTGGTTATCGTCGTGTTACCGGTGATAAGATAATACCCGCCGTCCACGTTGAGCGTTATCACATCGCTGCTGAAGGAATACCCGTTACTGGCTCCATCCAACGCCGACGCCGTTTCAACATTTATTTCAAAGGGAAAAATCCAGGATGTTCCGGCTTGCGCTTTTAAACGCAATGTTGCTACGCACATCAATGCGCAGAACAAAAGAAATAGCCGACCAAGCAGATAAAATTGCCTGCATGGCGGGAAAAGAAAACCCTTGCCCCTACCATGAATAATAGATTGTTGTTTCATCATGTCCTTTACAATTTTTAAAATGATTACTTATTTTCAATACTTCGGCCTGATGCACTACTCTTTCGATGCTTTTGCAATCGGAAACAGCGCACATCCGGCCGACGCACAAAGATATATTTTTTTTTTATTTTTTAGTCATTTTTTTTCAAAAAAATGACTTTTTTTGAAAAAAAAACCGCCACCCTAAAAGAAATACGCCAGCGACAAACTCAACCTGTTGTTTTTAATTTCAAAATCCGTCACGCTCGACACGTCCTGCAAGCCCCACGAATAGCGCAGGTCAAATTGCAGTTTCCACAGGTCGAGCCCGCCGCCTAATCCGATACCCCAATCGAATTTGTTGATGTTGTCTTTGAACGTGTCGCCTTCAGATTTTAAGGCATAGCCGAAATACGGACCGGCTTGAAGATACGGACGAATAATTTTCAGGTCGAGCCCCATTTGCAGATTGATCGGAACTTCAAAATAATGAATCCCGTTCTGTTCCTGGTCGAGGTTGACCTTACTTACCGTGTACAACAGTTCGGGCTGTACTGCCACGCCAATTCCCGGAATCTTAACCTGAAACGCGGCGCCTGCCTGCCAGCCGGTCGAATTGTCGACTTTAATATTGCTGCGGGCGTCCTTTATCTTGATATTTTCAAAATTGACGCCTCCCTTTAGCCCAAATTTAAACTGGGCGTTGACTTGGCTTGCAAAACAAGCCGTGATCGCGATCGCTAAAATGATCTTTTTCATCTGGATATTTTTTAAATTATTTTTAGGCGGCAAAGATATAAAATTTGTAGAAATAATATCATGTATTCACGCACGAATGATTTTCTTCATTTTTCTGATTTTATCTTCGTCAACGCCCACCAGATCGTAATCCGACATCGCGCCGGCTTGCATGATCGGGACTTTCGGGTTACGGAAAACCATTCTGCTTGGGTTCATTTTTTTTGCCGAAAAATGCAACGCCTGCACGCCCGCTTCTATGAATATTCGGGCGTTTTCGGGATTCACGCCGCTTCCAGCCATGATGTCGATTCGTCCGGCTGCATGAGCAACTATTTTTTTGATGGCGTCTATTCCTTCTTCGGCAGTGGCTTTCTGACCCGAAGTCAAGATTCGGCAACAGCCGCATACCACGAGATCGTCCAATGCGCGTAAGGGATTGACTACATGATCGAACGCGCGATGAAAGGTTACTTTCAGCGGCGCGGCATGTTGTACTAACTCGCTGGTGCGGATGATGTTGACATGACCGTTGGGTTGCAAAGCGCCTAATACCACGCCGTCAACGCCGCAGGATTTGGCATATTCAATATCGTGGTGCATCTGTTCAAACTCCGTGTCGCTGTAGCAAAAATCGCCGCCTCGCGGACGAATCATCACATAACACTCAATGTTCAGCCGTTTGCGCGCCAATCGTATGGCGCCGGCGCTGGGGCTTAAACCGCCCTCGGCAAAGCCGGAACAAAGTTCAACTCTGTCAGCGCCCGCTTTCTGCGCCGCGAGCGCAGCCTCGACAGAAAACACGCATATTTCAAGTTCAGGGTAAGTCATTTTGAAAAATTTGTCAAAAATAGTTAAAATTTCATCACCAAATAAAGATGTTTGTATCTTTGCAGCCGAAAATAAAAACAGACATATGTATAGAATCAAAAATACGCTTTTAGCAGTAGCGCTGGCATTTTGTGCGCCATCGTTTGCTCAAGTACTCGCGCGTCTGAGCTTGTTAGACGCCATCGCCGAAGGGCTTGAAAATAATTACAGTATCCTCCTTGCGTACAACAACGCACAGTTGAGCAGTAACAATGCCACGGCGGGTAATGCCGGCATGTTGCCATCCGTAACCATGAACGGTACGGTGAACAAAGGCATTGCCAACAGTACCGCCACTTATTTTGACGGAACAGTACAGGAACGAAACGGCGCCAAATCCACGAACTGGAATGGCAATCTGGCATTAGACTGGACTGTGTTCGACGGCTTAACCATGTTTGCCAACTACGACAGATTGAAAGAATTGGAGCTGATGGGACATGAAAATTTACGCGCGTCAATACAGCAAACCATTGCTTCGATCATGAATGTTTATTTCGACATTGTAACCCGACAGCAGGAATTGAACGCCACCGAAAACATTCTCAGAATATCGCGATTGCGGATGCAAAGCGCCAACGACAGGTACATGGCGGGAAGGGTTTCCAAGGTGGATCTGCTTTCGGCGCAGGTAGACTACAACGCCGATACGGCGTCGTATATTCGTCAAACGGAAGATTTGCGAAATGCCAAAATACAACTTAACAAACTTTTAGCAAGAGAAATTACCACCAATTTTTTGGCGTCGGATTCAATCACCATCGACCAGACGCTTCTGTACGGAAGAATAAACGATCTGGCGATGTCAGAAAACCCTGATGTGACGCTGTCGCGAATGTCTGTCAATCTGTCCGTTTTTACGCTGAAAGCGACACAGGGTTCGCAATACCCGCGCGTGAGGCTCACGTCAAACTATACGCTGCTCAAAACGCAGGCGGAAACAGGACAGGTTTTTGAAAACCAGTCGGGGACGTTTAACTACGGCGCAACATTGTCTGTGCCGATCTTCAACGGATTCAACATCAACCGGCAAATCAAAAACGCCAAGTTGGAACTGGAATCCGCCGAAATACGCTACGAACAGGTTCAAAAAGAGATAGAAGCCCAAGTAGCATCAGCATACAGCGCTTATGAAGTGAACCGTAAACTGACCACCTTTGAAGCTGCCAATTTGGGGCTTGCCGCCGAAAACTTGGACATTTCCATGGACAGGTACCGGCTGGGCGCCATATCAGCCGTTGAGTTGCGCGATGTGCAACGAAGTTACATATCGGCAACCAACAGACTATTGGTAGCCACCTTTAACGCAAAAGTTGCCGAAACTGCTTTAAAACTGCTTACCGGAGAAGTGATGAGGATTGACTGAGTATTTTTCGAGTATTACAATATTTTTGATATATTTGTGTTATATTCGTAAAATATCATGTATTTTTGCATCAAAATTTTTCAAAACATCAACATATGGGTAAAATATTGGTAACAGGCGGAACCGGATACATTGGTTCGCATACGGCGGTTGAATTAATCAACGAGGGATTTGAGGTGGTGATTGTCGACAACCTGTCAAATTCAAAAAAAGAATCTCTTGACGGCGTTGAAAAAATAACGGGCGTCCGTCCGGCTTTCGAACAAATCGACCTTTGCGATAAGGACAAAACAGAGGCGTTGTTGAAGCAACACCCCGACATAGAAGCCATCATACATTTCGCAGCATACAAGGCTGTGGGCGAATCGGTTGCGCTTCCGTTGAAGTACTACCACAACAACCTTGCTTCGCTCGTCAATCTGCTGGATTTGATGCAGCAATATGCCATACCGAATATGGTTTTTTCATCGTCATGCACTGTGTACGGGCAGCCCGAAAAACTCCCCGTAACAGAGGATGCGCCCGTGCAGGCAGCCAGTTCGCCCTACGGCAACACCAAGCAAATTTCGGAGGAAATCATCCGTGATACCATAGCCGCCTCCAGCAACATCAAAAGCATCGCATTGCGCTATTTTAATCCTGTCGGCGCACATGCGTCGGCGCTCATCGGCGAACTGCCTGTGGGCATACCCAACAATTTAGTTCCGTTTGTCACGCAGACGGCTATCGGCATCCGCGAACGCCTCTCTGTTTTTGGCGCCGACTACAACACGCCCGACGGCTCGTGTATCCGCGATTACATCCATGTGGTCGACCTCGCCAAAGCGCACGTTGTGGCTGTACGACGTTTGTTGGAAAACAGGAACAGGGCAAATTTCGAGATGTTCAATCTCGGAACAGGGAAAGGCGTTTCGGTACTCGAATTAGTCCGCACGTTTGAAAAAGTATCCGGCGTGAAACTCAATTATCAGATTGTTGACCGTCGCCCCGGCGATGTGGAAAAAGTGTGGGCAGATACCGCTTACGCCAATGAAGAATTAGGCTGGAAAACGCAATCTACGCTCGAAGAGACGTTAAAGTCGGCATGGGAATGGGAAAAAGCTTTAAAAAAGTATGAACAGGAATAATTATTGTGTGATTATGGCAGGCGGCGTGGGTAGCCGTTTCTGGCCCCTGAGCCGGATGAACAACCCCAAACAGTTTCTCGACATCATGGGAGTCGGAAAAACGCTGATTCAACAAACATTTGATCGCATCAGCAAAATCATACCCCGCGAGAACATCATCATCGTTACCAATGAGATGTATAAGGATGTGACGATGGAGCAACTCGAAGTTAAGGAAAACCAAGTATTGTGCGAACCGATGCGTAAAAATACAGCCCCCTGTATCGCTTATGCCAACTTCAGGATTTTGAAAGAAAATCCCAACGCCAACATCATGGTAGCGCCTTCCGACCATTTGGTATCCAATGAAGAAGAATTTTTGCGCGTGCTACGTCAAGCGCTTGAGTTCACGGCTATAAACCCGGTCTTGCTCACCATAGGCATCAAACCCGGATGGCCCGATACGGGATACGGTTATATTCAGGCGTCGAACGAATCAACTGACCTGAAAATGCCCTGCCCCGAACTGAAAAAAGTAAGGAGTTTCACCGAAAAACCACGATTGGATTTGGCAAAAATCTTTGTCGAAAGCGGCGAATTTTTCTGGAATTCGGGTATGTTCTTCTGGTCGTTATCTTCTATCATGCAGGCTTTTGACGCCTACATGCCCACCATCAACCACCTCTTTCAGCAATATTTCGACCAACTCAATACCGAAAGCGAAGCGGAAGCAGTTGCCGAAATCTACGCGCAATGCAAAAATATTTCCATCGACTATGCCATCATGGAAAAAGCCGACAATGTATATGTGTTTTGCGCCGATTTCGGATGGTCTGACATTGGCACCTGGGGATCGCTCTATGCAAACCAGCAGAAGGACAAAAACCAAAATGCAGTGGTGGGCAACAATGTTTTCCTGTACAACGTCAAAGGATGTGAAATCAACATCCCGCCGCAAAAATTGGCTGTGATACAGGGATTGGAAGATGTGATCGTGGTCAACACGGACGATGTGCTGCTCATCTGTAAAAAGGGAGAAGAACAGCGGATCAAGGATTTTGTGAATAAAGTGAAATTAGAAAAGGGAGACGAATATATTTGAAACAGTTTGTTTTTATTACAGGATTATGTCTGTTTTGTCTGTCGGGTTCGGCGCAGGAACGCACTGCTGACAAAAAAGTATTGAATTACCAGCAACACGACGAGAAAGCAATTCACTTCGGTTTTTGCGTGGGTCTGAATGTGATGGATTTTACCATTACCCATGCGAATTACTACCATGACGGTCAATTGTTGCTGTCTAATGTTACCAATTTGTCAATGGGTTTTCAGATACAAGCGGTATCGGCAGCCCGCCTGACGGATAATCTGGAATTGCGTTTACTTCCCGGCGTGGCTTTTGGTCAAAGGGATTTGTCTTTTTATAACAATGACGGTTTATACGAAAAATCTCAAAAACTCGAATCAAGTTACATCGAACTGCCATTGTTGCTGAAATACAAGTCAAAACGGGTGAACAACTACCGCGCTTTTCTGGTTGGCGGATTGAATCCTCGTTTCGACCTTGCCAAAACCTACCGCGAAAACGACGGAATATACATGGATTTGAAACTGAATGATCTATGTTATGAATTAGGCGGCGGCTATGATTTTTATTTCCCGTATTTCAAACTTTCCATCGAACTGCGTGGATCATGGGGTATGTTCAACGTGCTTAACCGCCGCGTCACGCCCCATCCGGAGTTCCAGAATGCCATCGGGAAACTGCGTTCTTCAGTGTATATGATTTCTTTTTATATCGAATGAAAATTCTTGTGATAGGCGCCGGCAACATGGGCGCATGGTTTGTAGAATCGCTCTGTTTGGAGCATGATGTAGCGGTTTACGACGTAGACCGGCGGAAATTGCGCTATTTCTTTAATACGCACCGTTTTGTGAGTTTCGACCAAATTGACGCTTTTGCGCCCGATTTAGTGATCAATGCCGTAAGCCTGCAAAATACGGTTGCCGCGTTCAACGATGTGCTGCCGTATCTTCCCGATGACTGTATCATTTCCGACATCAGTTCGATAAAAAACAACCTGCACGACTATTATCAGAGCGCCGGACGCCGTTTTGTTTCAACGCATCCCATGTTTGGTCCAACATTTGCCAGCCTCAAGGAATTGAGTTTGCAAAGCGCCGTCATCGTTGCCGAAAGCGATATTGAAGGCAAACAATTTTTCAGAAATTTCTACAGCTCGTTGCAACTCAACATTTACGAATACACGTTCGAACAGCATGATATGATGATGGCTTACTCGCTCTCAGTACCGTTTGCTTCCACAATGGTATTTGCCGCCTGCATGAAACATCTGGAGGCGCCCGGAACCACTTTCAAGAAACATTTGGCTATTGCCGAAGGACTACTTTCGGAAAACGACTATCTGTTGAGCGAAATACTTCTGAACCCGCATACGTTGCCGCAGATAGAACGAATATACGAAAAACTGTCGGAGCTGATGGAGATGATCCGGCAAAAGGATACCAAGTCGCTACACGAATTTGCGGGCGAACTGCGGAAAAACATCGCGAAAGCGTGATGTTGAATGAGCCTGCATTATTTATATTTTCCTTTCCATAATTTGTCCAATCGTTCCTTTATTTCATTTTCGCGGGCATTGGCGCCGGGTTGATAAAATGTTGCGCCGCTGATTTCGGGCGGTAAAAATTCCTGATCGACAAAATTTCCCGAAAAACTGTGGGCATACTGATAACCTTTGCTATAGCCAAGTTCTTTCATCAACTTGGTAGGCGCATTTCGGATGTGCAACGGCACGGGGAGATTGCCCGTTTGCTTGACCATGGAAATGGCGCTGTCTATGGCGCAGATTGCCGAATTGCTCTTGGGCGAACCGGCAAGGTAGATAGTGGTTTGCGACAGTATGATACGTCCCTCCGGCATTCCGATAGAGTGTACGGCGTCGAAGCAGGCTTGCGCTATCAATAAAGCGTTGGGGTTAGCCAAGCCTATATCTTCGGAAGCAAGGATGACCAAGCGTCGCGCGATGAACAGCGGGTCTTCGCCGCCTTCAATCATCCGTGCAAGATAATACACGGCGGCATTGGGATCGCTGCCGCGCACCGATTTGATGAACGCGGAAATAATATCGTAGTGCATTTCGCCGTTTTTATCATACAACGCAATGTTTTGCTGCACTCGTTCCAGAACTTTTGCATCTGTGATGACGATTTCGGAAGCAGCCTTTTCGGCGTCGCTCAATTCAGCAAGGATGACTAATTCGAGCGCGTTGAGCAATTTGCGGGCATCGCCTCCCGACACGCGCAGCAAAGCGTCTGTTTCCTCTAGCCGTACTGTAAGGGTTTTCAACAGGCTGTCCTTTTTCAGCGCATGGTCGATAATATCCAGCAAGTCGGCTTTATCTAACGCTTTGAGCGTGTAAACCTGACAGCGCGAAAGCAGGGGCGAGATCACCTCAAACGACGGGTTTTCGGTAGTTGCGCCGATAAGCGTTACAATACCCTGTTCCACAGCAGCCAACAACGAATCCTGTTGTGATTTGCTGAAACGATGAATTTCGTCAATGAACAGTATCGGGCAAGGCGCAGTGAAAAACTTCTGTTTTTTGGCTATTTCGATGGTTTCGCGCACATCCTTCACACCCGAATTTACCGCGCTCAAACTGTAAAACGGGCGTTGGAGACTGCCGGCAATAATTCGCGCGAGCGTGGTTTTCCCTACTCCGGGCGGACCCCAAAGAATAAAAGACGATAAATTACCCGACTCGATCATCCGACGCAATACGGCGTTTTTGCCCACCAAGTGTTGTTGCCCTGCGTAGGCGTCAAGGCTGGCGGGACGCATCCTGTCGGCTAATGGCTGGTTGCTGATTTGCATGAGGTTTACTTTTACCGGACAAACATAATAAAATTGATCTGTTTCATGATTTCGGCTGTTTCTTTGAGTACATGGATGATTTTCCGATAGTGGATAATATCGTCAAAATTGAGGGTTTTGCCTTTGCGGTCTTTTAGCCACTTTTGGGCGGGTTGGTAGCCGCCGATGTAAAAATTCCATGCTTCGGGCGGGATGTTGCCAAAATATTGGGTGTCGTTGATGAAGATAGCCCCCCCTGCCCCCCCCGAAGGCGAGGAATGAATGTGTTGGGGTTTTGTAATTTCGTTGTTTCCGGCAATGGGGAAAATGGCAAGGTCGGGGGAAAGCCCTGCATCTATCATTTCGTTGTCCATCAGGTGCAGACGGCGCAATTTTCCACCCAGAGAAACGAATTGCCAAAATTGCGCGGCGTTTTGCGGATAAGGAACGCGGGGAAAATCAATTTTTAGAAATTCTTTGAAGCGGCTACGGTAGGCTGGGCTGTGCAGAACCGCGTAGATGTAATCTAAAACGTCAATGGGGGTAAAGGAGTTTGAGAAATTTGAGGGTGGTTCGTCGGAAAATTGCAAGCAGGTTTTTGCGCTGAATTCCTTCAATATAGCATTATTCAAGTTATGGTGTTTGTGATAGGGGCTTTTGTCGTTGTCGGCTACACCGTTTTTGACGTACAGATAGAGTGGAAAAACATAGGTCATAAATCTATCGCACAGCCTTGCTTCTGCAATGTTATTTGTGATAAAAACACTGCTAAAATAGTATTCTTTATTTATTCGTGTTGTGGTGAGTCCCAAATTTTCACCAATTAAAAAATGCTGCATCAAATTGCCTCTTGCTCTCTCTATTTGTTTCGCATCATAATATACAAACCGATTGTCAAAAGGACGATAATTGATGCTTTGAATAAGATGATGGTCAGGTTTTATCTGCAAAGAATGTCTTATGGATTTTAACAGTTCGTTTTTATCGGCGTTTACGAATACCGCATCTCTTGCGGTTACAATGCCAACGGAATGTACAGGAAACAATTCCTGAACGCTAAATCCCTTTTCATATTCGGATTTCAAAGAAAAATCTTTGGGGACAAAATAATACTGCGGGGCTGAAAGTTCCAACTTTTGCCATTTGATAGTCCGCAGGTTGTTGTTCAAAAGAAAACTGTATTTTTCGGAACGTTTGCCAAACAGGTCGGCATGGTAGACGGATGCAAGCGATTGCGGTTCGCGCTCGCAATGACGGGCGGATTTTACAAAGATATTGATTGACACGCCTTGCTGAATGTCAAAAACATTTTCGTCTTTGCCTCCATCGGGCGCGGTTTCTTTCTTTTTGGCGTTGCCGTGCAAGTCGAGAATGTATATTTTATCAAAGGTTTTCAGCAGGTGATACCGCATTCCGCGAAAAGTGGGATTGTCGAGAAAACTGTGGCTGTTGATAAATGCCAATACGCCTTCGCCGCTCTTATTGATGCAATACTGGCTGAATCGGATGAATTTGACATAATCGTCGTTAATCCATTTCGGGTTTTTTTCCTGTAACCTGACGCCCGACGGTTCTTTTTTGTAGTCATTCAATAAACCATTGAGCCATGCGCCTGAATTTTGGCTTTCGCCGCTATAAGGGGGATTCCCCAGAACTACCATCACCGGCACATCTTGTTTGATGCGGCTTGCTTCGTTTGCTTCGTTGCTTAACCATTGCGCAAAAGGTATTTCGGATTTTGACCTTGCTTCGTCCAGGCTGTTGGTAAGGAAAATACGCAGACGCTCATCGCCGGAATGTTGGTATCCGGTTTGCTGTAAAAGCATGTCGATTTTCAGATGCGCCATAGCATAGGACGCCATCAGGATTTCAAAGCCATTGATGCGCGGGATGAGATGGTCGCTCGCATATGACTGCCATGCGCCATGCAAGGACGCGAAGCCGCTGTAAATATGTCTTATTACTTCGGCAAGGAAAGTACCGGTACCGGTGGCGGGGTCGAGAATTTGAACGCGGTGGAGCCTCCCTCCGACCCTCTCCGAAGGAGGGGGACTAGTGTGCGATGAGTCTGCTAAACCTTGGGGCAAGGCAAAGTCGGTTTTTAAGATGTCGTCAACAGCCTGTACAATAAACTGAACAACCTGCTGCGGGGTATACCAGACGCCCCTGCTTTTTCGTAATGCGGGATCGTATTGCGCAAGGAAAGTTTCGTAAAAATGGATGATGGGATCGTGATCGGCTTTGCCAAATTCTTTGATGATTGCCGTTATATCTGCATGATTGAACAGGTCGGCAAGTTCATCGACAATCCACCGGATGCGCTCATCCAGATCAAAGCCTGCAATGTAATTAAAAAGTTTGCGCAGGAATGGATTTGAATGGGGTATTAATCGGGCGGCAACGGAACGGTTAAAAGCCCCGTTCGCCTCCCTCGATGGCGAGGAAAGCGTACCGTTAAGAATGGCGGCAAACATGCCGTAAGCAATTGTTTGCGCGTAAACGTCTGAAAATTCTTTAGCCGTAATGTTTGGGATCAATACGTCGCGAAATCCGTTTAGTTGGTTTTCGAGAGAGGAATCGGCAGAGGGATGAATGGAATTTGTTGAATTTAAGGCGTTTTCAATGATGTCTGCCATCAGGCGAGCTTTTGATGCCATAAAGTGCGACAGTTGCGCGGACGTTTTAATACTAAGCCCCTGATAACCTGCAAAAGACTGTATCATCTCGGCAAAAGCATCGAACCGGCTGCTATCGGCTTGTATGCCTGTTGCGCCTGTTTTTCCGATGGTAACGGACGTCAACTGCTGACCGTTTTCATAATACTGAAAAACAAGATAATCGGTAATCATGAGGTTGCCGAGCGATTGTTTATAACGGTCGAATTGGGGTTTATTTGCCTTGCTGTTTAGGTCAATGCCGATGTCTTTAGCCTCGATGTATCCCACCGGAACATCGGCGCGGGTGACGATGAAGTCGGGCGCGCCGCAGGCAATGCGCTTGGGTTCGTTGGTCACTTGAAGCCCCTCCCCTACCCTCCCCCGAAGGAAGCGAGAAAGAAAAGTTTCCAATAACCGTTGCAAAGCGGGACGGTAACTGTGCTCGGTGGCATTGCCGGATTGGTATAGCCGGTTCAACTCGGCGACGTATTTGGAGATTTCGGATTTCATGGGACAATGATAGGAAAAAATATTGGAATGAAGGGGAAAAAAGAAAAAAAATATTGGTTTTGCGCAAAAATTTAATGGGAACAGTTCCAAATAACAAATAATCAAACGAGTAACACTTTCTATCGCTGCCCATACCCAAGTTTAACCATTTTGAGCATCTGTTTCCTTTCTCCTGAAAACTTACGCAGGTAAGTACCCGCCTTCATCAGATTCCCTTCTCCGCGTAAACCGTAGTGTTTACATCTATCATTGGGACAAAAATATTCTTTAACGTCAAGCATAAAAATAAAATTTAACTCGCCGCAAAGATACGAATAAATATCAATGATACAATGACATTACCTTGTTTTGTAATTTTTTAAAAATTGTTTTGCATACTTAATAATTGGTTCAGGTTTAAGTCCAAACGTTTTTATTCCCGGCTTCCCATCATTTGGATCGTCTAACATATACCCACGAGTATGCTCGTATAATGTTACATTTTGTATAAAAGGTTCATAATTGCACGATCTCATGATAGAAATCATGATGTAAGGAGAAAAGGGATTCTCGTATTTTTTCTTTTCCAGCGCCATGACCATCAGCATGATTTTTTCATTTTCATTGAGCGCCTCCATGCATAAATCGCTTGACAAAAGCAATTCGAAGTATTGAAACGGAATATCTTGATGGGCGTCCTGAATGATTGAAAGATATTTAGCAGCTAAAACCGGAAAGCAATCGCTTCGTTTAAACAGTTCCGCAGCCGCTTTGTTTCTTCGGAGAGCATCATTGAACATTGTGATGCCGGGAAGGGTATTGTCACTACAATGTATGCAAAATGGACCCAACACTCGGATGGTTGGATGTTCCAACAAAGTTACCAGTAAACCACAAGTACTCATTTCATTAATGGTCTCGCCGGGAATGACAAAAGTATTAGCAACTTCTGCCGTCCATGGAGCAGGATACTCAAGAGCATCTGTAACATTTGTGCATGGATTGTCAGCATAAAAACTAAATAATCCCCATTCATCCAAAAATTCCTCAAAAGAATTTGATTCATTGAAAGTATCAAATCCTTCATCTTTGGCGCATGCGCCAAGCAACAACTGTACGATTAATATTATATAAACTGATTTTTTCATTGGTTTAATTTTTTTTGAATTAATATATTTAACCATGCAAAGATATATACATAAAATGAAAAAAAACATTTTTTTCTCAAAAAAAATGTTTTACTTTGCTCAAGAAATATTTTTTATGGTTGGATTTTAAAATAAAAAAATGATGGACATCGCAAACCGCGTAGCCGATTTACGCAAAGAGCTTGAAAAGCACAATCATTTGTATTACGTGCTGTCGCAGCCTGTGATCAGCGACTACGACTACGATATGATGCTACGGGAGTTGGAAAAACTCGAACGCGAACATCCCGAATTTGCCGACCCCAACTCGCCTACGCAGCGCGTAGGGAGCGACATCAACGTGGAGTTCACGCAGGTAGCGCATCATTATCCCATGCTTTCACTCAATAATATATATAATGATGCAGAGTTGAATGATTTTGACGAACGAGTCCGCAAAGACCTTGCCGGCAATTGCCGTTACGTGTGCGAACTGAAGTACGACGGGGCGTCTGTCAGCCTTGTTTATCGCGGGGGAGAACTTCTGCGCGCCGTTACCCGCGGCGACGGAGTACAGGGCGACGACGTGACGGCAAACGTCCGCACCATCCGCAGCATCCCGCTCAAACTGAATGGCAGCGACTTGCCTGAAGAGTTTGAAATACGCGGCGAAATTATGATGACGCGCGCCGTGTTTGACAAACTGAACGAAGAGCGCATAGAAGCGGGCGAAACGCCATTTGCCAATCCGCGCAACGCCGCATCGGGAACGTTGAAGATGCAGAACTCGGCGCAGATGGCAAAGCGTTCGCTCGATTGTTTTCTCTATTACATGCTGGGCGAGCGCTTGCCTGCCGGAACACATTCCGAAAACCTGCAAAAAGCCCGTGAATGGGGATTCAAAACGCCATCCTTTGTCGCCGTTTGCGACAATATGGAACAGGTGCGTCAGTTTATTGAAAAATGGACAGAGGAGCGTCGCCAACTACCTTTCGATATCGACGGCATAGTGATTAAGGTAGACAGCCTCGCGCAACAGCGCCAATTGGGTTTGCGCGCCAAAAGTCCTCGCTGGGCGGCGGCGTACAAGTTCCCCGCCGAACGGGTGGAAACGCGCCTGAACTCTATTTCGTATCAGGTAGGTCGCACGGGCGCAATCACGCCGGTGGCAAACCTCGAACCGGTACGTCTGGCTGGAACAACCGTCAAACGGGCGTCGCTGCACAACGCCGACCAGATACAACTGCTCGACATCCGCGTTGACGACGCCGTATTCGTAGAAAAGGGCGGCGAAATCATCCCTAAGGTCATTGGCGTAAATATGGAAAAACGTCCGAAAAACAGCCAACCCACACTATTTATTACCCACTGCCCCGAATGTAACGCCCAACTGATGCGCAACGAAGGCGAGGCGGCTTGGTATTGCCCCAACGAAAACGGTTGTCCGCCGCAAATCAAGGGACGTATTGAACATTTCATCCATCGCAGGGCAATGAACATCGACAGTCTGGGCGAAGGAAAGGTTGAATTGTTGTATGACAAAGGTTTAGTGCGCAATGTTGCCGACCTCTATTCATTAAAATACGAACAACTGTTCGGTTTGGAAAAATTAGTCACCGACGAAGCCGGTATTACCAGAAAAACAGGATTCAGAGAAAAAACGGCAGAAAAGATACTTGCAGGTATTGAAGCCTCGAAACAGGTATCATTTGAACGGACGCTGTATGCCATTGGGATACGTTACGTGGGCGAAACCATTGCCAAAAAATTAGCGCACAACTTTCACGACATCGACAAGTTGGCAAATGCTACGTTTGAAGAATTGGTATCCGTCGATGAAATTGGCGACCGCATAGCCGGCAGTGTGATCGACTTTTTCGGGCAGCCTGATAACCGGCAAATGGTGGAACGGCTAAAACTTGCCGGACTGCAATTCGCATTGGACGAATGTGTGCAACAAGCAAAATCAGAAGCATTAAAAGACAAAAGCATCGTGGTGAGCGGCGTGTTCTCTATCCCTCGCGACGATATAAAAAAGATGATTGAAGAACACGGCGGCAAAAACGTAAGTTCCATATCGTCAAAAACCGATTATGTGCTGGCGGGCGAAAAGATGGGTCCCGAAAAACTCAAAAAAGCAGAGAAATTGCGAGTGCCGATTATTTCGGAAGAAGAGTTTTACGAACTTATTGGCGGATAAAATTCATTTGTCAAACGATTTTCATTACACTTTTTGTGTGACACTTTTAGTGTGACACAAAAAGTGTCACACAAAAAGTGTAATGAAATGAAAATATTTAGTATCTTTGCGGTGTCAATTTTAAATGAATTATGGTATGGATATTAATGTAAATCCCTTTTTATCTGTTGGATACAGATCTAAGGAATATTTCTGCGACAGGGAATTTGAGTTGGAAATCTTGAAAAGAAATGTGAAAAATGGCATCGATACAACCCTGATTTCTGCAAGAAGATTAGGAAAATCAGCATTAATTTATCGTCTTTTTGACGATTTTGAGCCTGAAAAATACGCTTGTATTTTTGTCGACATCTTTGCATGTACCAATTTGAAAGATTTTACGGAAACTCTTGCGCTGTCTATTTTCAATAAATTCCCGCAAAAACACAGCATTGGTCGTCGGTTTCTTGAAATTTTAAAAAAATTACGTCCCGTCATCACTTACGACGCACTGAACGGACAACCTGAAATTCATTTTGAATTTTCACAAACCAAGGAATACGAATATAGTTTGCGCAGTTTATTTCATTTCATAGATAATCAGCAGATTGAGATTGTTTTTGCCATAGATGAATTTCAGCAAATAGCCGAATTTCCCGAAAAAAATATCGAGGCGCTTTTACGTACTATCATCCAAACCCTGAAGCATACTCGTTTTATTTTCAGCGGAAGCAAGAGACGCATGATGCTCGAAATGTTTAACGCCGCCAACCGTCCATTTTTTTCGAGTACGCAAATCATCGGTCTGGTTGAGATTCCCATAGATAAATACAAGCCGTTTATTCGGGAAAAGTTTGCGGAACGTCGCCGCAGTATTGACGACGAGGCGATTGATTTTGTTCTGTCGTGGACGCTGGCGCATACGTACTACACACAAATTATCTGTAACACCGTTTTTGCGGGCGGAAAGAAAAAGGTGGACAAGGAAACGGTCATGCGGGTGTGCGACGAACAATTAACCGTGCAACAAGTCAATTTCATTCAATATCGCAGTCTCTTAGGTCCGATACAATGGAACATGCTGCTTGCTATTGCCAAAGAAGGATGGGTAACAGAGCCGCAAGCGCAGGATTTTCTGCAAAAATACAAAATCGGCGCTTCTTCGTCGGCTCGAAAGGCGTTGAAGGCGCTCGTGGACAAGGAAATGGTTTTATCCGTCGAAACTACTGAAAAAACAGCCTACAGAGTATATAATGTCTTTTTATTGCGCTGGTTGGAACGGACGTTTTAAAGATTTTTTTTCGCTTCTTCCCAGATGACCTCCATTTCGTCTAGGGTCATGGAAGTCAATGGGCGTCCCGCTTTGATGGTTTGCTGTTCGAGATAGTTGAAGCGCTGCATGAACTTTTTGTTGGTGCGCTCCAGAGCGGCTTCCGGGTCTATGCCGTACAGTCGCGCCGCATTGACCATCGAAAAGAGGAAATCGCCAAACTCGGCTTCCATCTTTTCCATGTCCATTTGTTGGATTTCTGTTTTGAGTTCGCTTAGTTCTTCCTCTATTTTTTCCCAGACCTGCTCGCGTTCGTTCCAGTCGAACCCAGCCGAACGCGCCTTGTCCTGTATGCGATGCGCTTTTACGACGGCAGGCAGCGACTTGGGAACGCCCGAAAAGATGGATCGATTACCTTCTCTGATTTTCAAACTTTCCCAGTTCGTTTTTACATCTTCGGCGTCTTTGACCGTTACCTGACCAAAGACATGCGGATGTCTGAAAATCAGCTTGTCGCAAATACCGTCGATGACGTCTTTGATGGTAAAATCGCCTGTTTCGGAAGCGATTTTTGCATAAAAAACGATATGTAACAATATATCGCCTAGCTCCTTACAAATATCCGACTTATTGTTTTCGAGGATGGCGTCGGCTAATTCGTAAGTTTCCTCGATGGTCAGATGTCGCAGACTTTCAAAGGTCTGCTTCTTATCCCACGGGCATTTTGCCCGCAGTTCGTCCATAATGTCTATCAGACGACCAAAAGATTCTTTTGCGCACATTTTTTTTTGTTTGAGGTTTGAAGTTTGAAGTTTCGGGTTTCGAGTTTCGGGTTTCAGGTTTCGGGTTTCGGTACGTCATTGCGTCCTGAACCTTTAGCTCGACGAAGTCAAAACTGAAAACTGAAAACTGAAAACTACGGCATTTTCCCGATGTACGCCAAAATTCCGCCGTCGACGTAGAGGATATGCCCGTTGACAAAGTCGGAAGCGGGCGAAGCCAGAAAGACTGCGGGTCCTGCCAAATCTTCGGGGTTGCCCCAGCGGGCTGCCGGAGTTTTTGAAATGATGAACGAATTGAAAGGATGCCCTTCGGCGCGCAGCGGCGCTGTTTGCGGGGTAGCGATATATCCCGGTCCGAGCCCGTTGCATTGAATATTGTACTGTCCAAATTCGGAAGCGATATTGCGGGTGAGCATTTTCAGACCGCCCTTGGCAGCGGCATAAGCCGAAACGGTTTCGCGTCCCAGTTCACTCATCATCGAACAGATGTTGATGATTTTACCGCCTCCCTTTTTGATCATGTTGGGGATAACTGCCTTCGCCACGATAAACGGCGCATTCAGGTCAACATCAATCACTTGACGGAAATCGGCGGCAGACATCTCCACCATTGGAATCCGCTTGATGATGCCGGCATTGTTCACCAGAATATCAATGACGCCCACTTCTTTTTCTATCAATGCCACCATTTCGTTCACAGCGGTTTCGTTGGTTACGTCGCATACGTATCCGCGGGCTTCGACGCCTTTTTCCTTGTAGGCGGCTACGCCCGCGTCCACCAATTCCTGTTTGAGATCGTTGAATACAATGGTTGCGCCGGCTTCTGATAACGCCGATGCAATGGCAAAACCTATCCCGTAGGAGCCGCCTGTTACCAAAGCGGTCTTACCTGTCAATGAAAAATTTGCCGTCATGAATTACTTATTTAATGCCTGCAAACGGGTTAATGCTTCTACGTAATAATAATCGCCGTAAGTAAGCGGCGCATCAATTTCTGAATTTCCGGGAATATGTCCCACGCCGCGTCTTAGGATAAAGTTTCCATAATAACCTTTTTCGGTAAAGTATTCGGGCGTCGATAACGCGCGAACCTGCGTTTGGGCAACATCTAAATAGGTCTTTCCCAAGGCGGCGTCAACATAACCGCTTAATTCTATCAACGCCGACGCCATGATGGCTCCCGCTGATGCATCCCGATAAGCGTAGGGTATATTGGGCGCATCGAAATCCCAATACGGAATTTTATCTTCGGGCATGTTGGGATGGTTCAACAAAAAGGCTGCGATATTTTTGGCGTGTTCCAAATATTTCGTATCTTTTGTTTCGCGATACATCACTACGTATCCATATAACCCCCAGACTTGTCCGCGCGCCCACGCCGATTCGTCGGCATAGCCCTGATGCGTATTTTTTGCTTCGGGCAGCCCTGTGGCAGGATCGAACGACACAACGTGATACGAACTGTAGTCAGGTCTGTAGAACTGTTTCATGGTCATGTCGGCATGTGCAATGCAGATGTCGTGATACTTGGGATCGCCGGATTCTTTTGAAGCCCAGAACAGAAACTCAAGGTTCATCATATTGTCAACAATAATCGGAAACTGCCATTGGCGGCTTGCGCCCCATGACTGAATGCCGCCTATCGTCGGGTTAAACCTGCTTGCCAATGATTCGGCGCCGGTGAGCAATATGCGCCGGTAAGCCGTATCGCCCGTAATGCGGTATCCGTTGCCAAAACTGCAATAAAGCATGAACCCCAGATCGTGCGTTCCGGTATTGTCCTTTTCTTTTTCGATACGCATAGTGTAATTGCGGGCATAATCAAGAAATGCGTCAGAACTGTTGTGTTCGTAAAGATACCAAAGCACGCCCGGAAAAAAACCGCTGCACCACCATGCAGAATTGCTGGTTACTAAATCGCCTTTGGCGTTGAACGAGCGCGGCAACAGGTTAGGTCTGTCTTTAAGCGATTCAGCCATCAATAGCGATTTTTCCGCCGACAGGTCAAGACGATTTTTAATCAGATCAGTCATTGATTCCTGTTTCGGCTGGCACGAAGCCATAACAATAGTTGCCAAAGCAACTAAAAAACAAATTTTTTGTATTACTTTTTTCATGTGAATCTAATTTTAAGTTTGAGCGCGCAAAATTATCATTTTTTGCGAAGATTTTGTATTTTTGCGGCAAATTATTTATTTCATATTTCATCATCATGCCAAAACTTTTTTTGCCTGAAGCATATATTCCGCTCTTAGACAGGAAACAAACAGAAAAGGCTATCAAATTGTTGAAAGATTTCGCAGAAGCGAACCTCTCTTCCGAATTACATTTGCAGCGCGTTACAGCGCCCCTTTTTGTGCTGAAAGGACAGGGATTGAACGACGATTTAAGCGGAACCGAACGCGCCGTCACTTTTCCCATCAAAGATATGGGCGATGTACACGCAGAAGTGGTACATTCGTTAGCCAAATGGAAACGAGTGATGCTGGCAGAGTACCGGATACAGACAGGTTTCGGGCTGTATACCGATATGAACGCCATACGCGCCGACGAGGAACTGGATAACCTGCACTCCATCTATGTCGACCAGTGGGATTGGGAATTAGCCATAACCCCTGAAAATCGAACGCTTGATTATCTGAAACATATCGTTGAGAAGATATTTAATGTGTTGAAGCGAACCGAGTATTACATTGGCGATCATTATCCTGAATTAGTTCCCTTATTACCCGATCATATTACCTTTGTCCATTCGGAAGAACTCTTATCCATGTACCCCGACAAGACGCCAAAGGAGCGCGAAAATCTGATTACCCGAAAGCATGGTATTGTATTCATCATCGGCATAGGCGGCGAATTGGCAAACGGCGAGCCGCACGACGGACGCGCGCCCGACTACGACGATTGGACTACGCCTACCATAAACGGATACAAAGGATTGAACGGCGATATTCTGATATGGGATCCCATGCTGGAATGTGCTGTGGAAATTTCGTCGATGGGTATACGCGTTGATCGCGAGGCAATGCTTCGCCAACTGTCATTACGCAACGCCGAAGATCGTAAAAACCTGATGTTTCATCAAAAGCTGCTCAATGACGAATTGCCGCTGTCTATCGGCGGAGGAATAGGGCAATCGCGCCTGTGTATGTTTTTCCTTCGCAAAGCGCACATCGGCGAAACGCAAGCAAGCATCTGGCCCCAAGAGATGGTGGAGGAATGTCGGAAAAATAATATTGTGTTGGTGTAAAGGTGGGTAGTTCGCATGTTTTCAAGCGTTAACAGGAATAAACTAAAATGAAGCATCTATTATTTTTAAACAACCGTCTGTTCGTTTTCCTTGCGATTATCCTGACGATGGTACCGGCTACCGTTTCCGCCCGTACAAATCATCTATTCAGCCACCCCGATTCGGCGTATATTTTCGCCTATACGCCCGCCGCCAGCAATGGTCACAACGGTTTGCACATGGCTTGGAGCGTAGATAAAAAGAACTGGCGCGCTATTGGCGTCGACCACAGTTTCGTGCGCAGTGATTACAGCCGTTGGGGTTCGGAAAAAAGAATGATTGATCCATATCTGTTCAGAGATAACGCCGGACTGTGGCATTGCGTGTGGACGCTCAACGACCATGTCGGCGCTTTTGCACATGCAGCATCCTACGATTTGATATATTGGATGGCGCAATCGTATCCGTTGGTG
>Ga0099364_10003383_pt1 | contig 24761 bp, 18 predicted proteins | sample TergutTh196P3_FD_73070 | JGI IMG/M metagenome (GOLD analysis project Ga0099364, IMG submission 73070) | Microcerotermes parvus P3 segment gut microbial communities from Pointe-Noire, Republic of the Congo - Th196 P3 | ecosystem: Host-associated > Arthropoda: Insects > Digestive system > Gut ...
CAGTGTCATACTGTTTTCTGAAAAATTAGGTCGTCACGTAAAAGCATTCGAGGGTTTGCTAAATGGAAAACCATTTGATATAAAAGGAATTGAAGGCGAGAGTAAGAACAACATTATCAAAGACTTAAAAGATGCGAGCAAAAAGCGTGCAGAGATAATTGTTCTTTATTATCACGAAAAAAAACTGTTTTCCGAAGCACAGATACGTGAAAGTTATCAGACTTACTTAAGAAATTCGAAGAGCAAACGTATTCGCCAAGTGTATTATATTGTTGACAATAAGGTGTATAGCCTAAATGAAAAATGCCGATGATAAATCACCGGCTAAACGTGGTCCTAGGGGCGCCCGAAACGAAACCCTAGATCCGTGAACGATACAGGACTTGAACCCGACTAATGCCTCGAACAAATTCGCTCTACTATAATAACGGCGCAAAAATACAAAATATTTTTTATATGCAAAAAAAAATATCACTTTTTTTTTGATTTTTTTCTCATTCGATTATCAGTGGTCAGTTTTCAGAGTAGCGTATCATGCTGAACTTGTTTTCAGCATCCCCTTGAGGGGATTGCGGGTCAAGCCCGCAATGACGCTGGCTAACGACGATGACGACAGTGACGACGATGACGACTTGGCTGACTAACGACTACCGACTAAAAACTACCGACTACCGACTGGGAACAAAACCTCTACAGATACATTATTTTCTTAAAAGTATTCATATCAATAATGTTCACTTTTGGGAAATCAATTTTTTTCAAAACATTAAAATGTTTGTCATGGGTAACAATATAGTTTGCATTGGCGCTCACTGCACAATCTACAAATTTATCATCATCGTGGTCGGCAGTTATCAGACGCCATTTATAATATACCGTTACAGGCTCCGCATGAGGGGCATTAAGAATAGCATCGATAACATATTTCCCCATTGCCACAGAATAGTAATGCGACAATATTTCTTGATATTCGTTCAGTATTTCATCGGTGTAACAAAGCGCTATTTGTTGATTACAAAACGCCTGCCACATCCAATAATATTCGGAATATTCTTGAACCGAAACAAGTAAACAGTTTGTATCCAATACTATTCTCATGGGTAAGGCGTTCTTACATGAGTGTTTAGTAACTCGTTCATCGTTTGATTACTCATGTTTTTTTCCTTCCAAACTCGCTTGCCTTCTTCGTTCACTCTTTGGCAATAGTAATTGAACAATACGTCTTTTAGTTCAACTAAACTTGCCTCGTCTCTGTTGTACGAAAACATCCGTAAAAGATGTAATTGAACAGGATTTAGCATTGTCGCTTCCTTACGTTTACTCTCTTTTTCGGTTACCTGTCTTTCGTAAAAATCGACGGTAGCCTGTTCCTCCAATTCCGGAGCCGATATTATTTCTAATGCCATTTTTATAACGTTTTAAATGAATGATATAAAATTTTCGGCAAAGATACGAAAGTTTTTTAGAAATCAAGAAAAAAATCCCAAAAAAACGAAGTCTTTTTTTAGTCGGTAGCCATCCAAGTCGTCACTGTCCTCACTGTCCTCAAAAAAACTAAAAACCCCTTGAGGGGATTGCGGGTCAAGCCCGCAATGACGCTGGCTACCGACAGTGACGACGATGACGACAGTGACGACGATGACGTCTTGGCTGGCTACCGACTAACGACTACCGACTAACGACTATCAAGAAATTCATTAATAGTCGCCTCTAATGAATGACCATCAATTACTCCGTACACGTCGGCGCAATACTGGCGAAGCATGGCGCGTACTGCTCCCGTTTCGGTCTTAGTTTGGTCCATAGCATTGAGCAGCGAATTGAACTCGCGAAACAATTGCTCCTTTTCCACAAAGGTAATCGTAACCTGCGTGACAGGCGTGTTTTGGCTGCCTTCGCGCAAAAGCAAAAAACATTCGGAAACTCTATTGCCTTGTACCGTCAATTTGTCTCTATCAATGGTAAAATCTGAAGAAACGTATTCTTCAATTTCGTCATCAATTTCATACCTGAACAGCAAGTCATACTTTTCTCTGTCGCAAATGCTTACCGGCAGTGTGAAACTATTGCCGATAATGGTAAAAGCGTCTAAAGAGAAATATTCTCTCAACGTTTTGGGCGACACTCCCTCAACGACAAGGACAGAACTGCCTCTAACGCTTGTCATTGGCGTAGAACGTACTCTCACCGGCGCCAATGCCTGATTGGACGCGATAACCAATTGAGAATTGATATGCGCTGAACGGGGCAACTCCAAAAAAAACTTCGCCTTGTCGTCGCTCAAAAGCACGGCTCTATCGTGCAAACTGCCAAACTCAAGCTCGGTTTGAAAACTAACACGGTCGCCAACTTGCAATTCCTGACCGGAAATCTTGTCGACAATAGTACCGGTGGTACTGATAATGTCGTAGACGCCTGCTTGCGCAAGGGCAGATGTTATTGAAAAACAACAACAAAAAACGCAAATTACAGACTTTTTTGACATACATTCAAACCATTCATTAATGGTTTTTTCAAGAAAAAAATACTTTTTCATATAAATACAAATTAAATTATTATTAAATTATTAAATTATTAAATTATTAAAAACTAATTCTCAACAAGCACCCCACTCGCATTTATATAATGCGTGTTGCTAATTGCCTGTTTCGCCGCCGTTGAAATAAAGTCGCCAAGCGTTATTCGACCCACTGTGGTAGTGTTTACGTTGCCGCCAAGTATCGCGCTTCCATTTACCCAATAGCCTCTGACTGTGTTCATATTGGCATCGTTACCCCGAAGGTTAAGCGTTAAAACTGTTCCTGTTCCTGTCAAGCCTCCAATGTTTAAGGTTGCGCGGGTGGTTGCATTGGTTGCGTTCAAGGTAAGCGTTCCTATTCTGGCATTTCCCGAAAGGGTAAAGTCAACGCCTGCTTCAAAAAGAACATCGCCTGCCACACCGGTATTTCCTTCAATGCTGCCGCCTTCCAAAATAACGGTTGAAGCACTATGCGCATACAGTCCACCCGGATTGATATTACCTGTGTTTCCTGTTGAGTTATTTTCGGTAATAGTTCCGCCTTTCATGGTAAACGTGCTGCCATTGACAACTACCGCAGCGCCTGTGGTGGCAGTAGGCGAAGGAGAATTATTTCCCGTAATCTTTGAGCCATTGAGCATGGTAAAGGCTGCGCCGTTTTGAACATTCACCAGCATAGAGTTGTGGGCTGTTGTACGCCCCTGTAGCGTGATGTTTGCGCCAAGGGTCAGTTCAATGCCTGTTTGTTCGCTTGCGCCAACGGTAAATATTCTGCCAATACTAGACCGCGATATTTTCCGCTCGCTGCCTAAACCGATGATGGTCAGTTTTGCGTTGCTCACGTTCAGAACTTGTATGGCTGAAACCGTTAAGTCGTCATCGCTCAAGAGCAGGGTGTATTCGCCGGCGGTGGAGATGTGACTAACTGCGGCTTCAAGATTGTTTTGGGCTACGGTGCCGATGCGGGTACTTTCAGCCGTTAAACTTTCAGGCGCGCCGAGGTACAAGCCTGCCGATGTTGGAAGCGTGGGCGCTGTCCACGTTGTAGTCAGGTTTACCACAACTGTCAGGTTTTGCGTTACGTCCTCGCGTGTTACGGCAACGGTAAACGAGCCTTCTATTGGCGGCACATTGGTTGTGGGGCGCACGCCCGTTACGGTGATTGTGGCGCCGCTGGCTGTGGCTGTTACTCCGTCAGGCAGCGATGCATCGTTCAATGTAACTTCGCCTGTTGCCGTTCCGCCCACTGTTACCGTTTGCGTCGTCGTGGCGTTGCTAATGGTAACGCTTGCGGGTGTGAGCGTTACTGTTGGCGCGTCGGGTTGTTGCGCCGTCCAATTCGCCTTCAGGGTCAGGTCGGCAGTGATGGGCTTATCAAAATCCCATTGCTCTGCGCCGTTATACCAACCGCCGAAAGCAAAGTCTGCTTTTGTGGGCTCCGGCGAAGGAACGGTCGCCTTTCCTCCCTGCGCAACGGTTTGATCCGCCGGCTTGGGCACGCCGCCGTCAGGGTCGAAAGTCACCGTGAAGGACGCCGGGTCATTGTCTTTGTCTTTTTTACAAGACGAGACTACTGTTGCAGCCGTTATCATAAAGGCTGCTACTACTAAAGTACTTAATGTACTACTACTACAAAAAAATTTTTTATACATACGATTAAAATTTTAAAAATGATTATTAATAAAGAAATTTCAAGCCGCAAAAATATAATGATTTTTTTAGAAATCGCAAAAAAGTTTGTCTGATTTTGGCGAAAATTTGTCTGATATTGAGGTATGTGGTTGATAATGAGGGTTTTTTCATTCTTCAAAAACTCATTGTCATTTTTATCAATTTTCCGGGCTGTATTCCAAACTTTTCTCTAAACAGGCGATAAAATGTATCTCTTTTGAAGCCCGACATTGAAGCGATTGCCTCGATTGTGTGTTTTTTCCCTTTGGTGATAAGCAATTCGCGGGCGTAATCCAAACGAATGTCATTTACGAAGTCGCTAAAGTTCATGCTTGCTCTGTTTTTGACACATTCAAGCATTTCGTTTTCAGTTATTTTCGCTATTTCGGCAATATCTTTTTGAGAAAAATTGACGTTGTTGTTGAGTATTTGTTCTTTTATTATTGCGCTGATTTGTATAAACATCTCTTTTTCAGCGTCTTCTTCGGCTAATTTGATGTCTGTCAGTTGATTTCTGACCAATAGTTTGAGTTCTCTTTTTTCTTTTCTTTCTATTTCAATTTCTTCCTCCAAGCGCGTGTATCCTTTAAGTTGCCGGTACAGTCCGCGATTTTTTTCGGCTAACTTCCTGCGGTTCCACGCCACGCACACTACTATGAACGCGAGCAAAAAACATCCGCCAAGCGAGGCTACATTTATTATGCTCTTCTGTCTGATACGGGCTTGCTTTCGCGCGGCTTCGAGTTCGAGTTTGTCTAATTCGTAGATGGTTCGCAGTTCGTTGATTTGGGCGGAAAAATGTTGTGTGTTGAGGCTGTCGCGACCTTCTATGACGTTGAAGGCTGTTTGCGCCGCCTGCCGGTAGTCGCCCATATCGAATAGTATGCGGGCTTTGTTCATATTATAGGCGAGTAAAAATTCAACATTTTCTGTTTCCGTTTCTGCAATTTGCAATGCTAAAATGATATGTTCCAACGCTTTTGGGTAGTTTCCTATAAGGTAATAGAAAGAATAATATGTTTCGTGTAGCATCGCCTCGTAATGTGTACCTTCCCATTGCGGGTCAAACATCTCTACCATGCGTCTTAACGCCTGAAGCGCCAATTCGTGACGGTTGGTCTGCGCGTATGCCATTACCCTGATATGTTCCATCTGAAAAAATTGTTGTTGCAAATTTTCTTCCGGTAAGTTGCGCTGCACTATTTCCAATTCTATTTGAACACTGTCATTATAAAGTAGCGCATCATCAAAGCGTTGCAGGTTAAGAGCCAAAACAGACATCAAACTGTATGTTTGGGCTAAAAACATATCCCTTTTTACCTCGTTTTTTCGTGCCATTTCAATGCATTGTCCGTAAATTATCAACGCTTCTTCGTGCTGTTCCATTAAATCATATATTTTTGCTATGATTTGCATGATTTCCACCATCAGCCATTCGTCCTGTATTTCTTTTATTTCGTTGTAAAATTCCTCTGCCATTCGCAATGCCGTAAGTAAGCGTCCGGCAAAAACATGGCGCAAAATCATATCATTTTTTACAGTGCAGAGCATTGTGTAAAGTTTATGTCTTCGCAAAAACTCGACGGCTTCCTCGCCTACTATAAAGATGCTATCGCTGTCATGACGGAAGTAGTAATAATACACTAAACACCGCAGCGCATATCCTTCCTTTTCGATGTTTTTCCGGCGTCGCGCTTCGGCAAGCAGCATGTCAATATAAGGCTTCGCATTGGATGCCGCATCGTTGATGTCAACAAGCGTAGCAATAGCGTCCAACTTTTCGGCGTCGGGCAAGTGGGGCAGCAAAGCGAGGATGCTGTCGGTTTGACGGGCTACATCGGCGGGCTGGGCGGCAGCCGGCGGTAGCCGGCGGTAGTAAGAGGGTTGCCAGAAGGCAACAAATGATTATAAGTACCATATATATTGTTTGTCGTTTTTACTTTGCTTATTATCAACCACTTACATAAAAATCAAAAAGCGTGGAAATTGAATTTTCTTGTTCTTACAGACAGGTTTCCACGCCCACTTTTACTTACAAGTTTTCCCACGCCACACGTGCGGCGCTTATTTACCTGTTCTTGTAAAAGTAACCCACCTAATCGTGTGTTACAAGTGGAAAATTTGTCTGTAAAGAACAGTAGCAATCGCTACAATTAACTTACTAATAATATGTGATTTTTACTGGGTTTATATCATTGGCTTTGGGTTTTTAGTTATTAGATATTAGTTATTAGATATTAGATATTAGATATTAGATATTAGATATTAGATATTAGATGTTTTGGCTGCTGGCGTTAGTAAGGGCTTTGCTTTCAATTCTACATCTGCCTCGGGCAAATCTAACTCTATTTTTAGAATTGTTCTATCAAAGAAGTTCAATCCGAGCAGTCCGTCAATATTCAATTTTTCGGGCAATTTGTGTGAAATCACGTGCAAATTGCGTTTTGTCACGCCCAATGCCGTCAGGTTGTCAATTTCATACCTGCAAACAGGCTCTAATTTGCTTGCTGTCAGGGCATACGCTTCACCTATGCTGTCTACGGGGGTGTAGCCTATTTCCCGCATCACATCTTCGTCAATGACAGTTACGGCTGCGCCCGTGTCTATCATAAAGTCGAAGCGCTCTATTTTGTCAAATACTTCAATATTGACCTTCACCACTATTCCTGTGTCCTTAACTGTTACCGTTTCCAAGTTCATAGCATTAGTATTACATTAGGGTCGCGTTCGCCGCAATATTTGAAGTATACGTCCTTAAGTCCGGCTGTCCTTCTATTATTGTATACATCTGATTTGACGTAGCCATAGTAGAACAATTCGCCTCTGACGAATTCTTGACCTCTAAACTCCGGATTGCTGATAATCGCCCATCCGTCGCCTACTTTGTCCTTAATCTGCTGCCAAGTCATCACTTCTTTTGCAATGTCCGGCGCTTCAACTGCTGTTTCCATCTTCTTATCAAGATTAAAATTTAAAAATGCAAAGGTATAATCATTTTTTTGAAAAACAAGAGAAAAATGAGAAAAGTTTACTTTTTTTTACTTTTTTTGTAAATTTGTATTTTATACGCAAAAAAATATTTGATTTTTTTCATTTTTTTTTCGAACTTTCGCGAAAAAATTTTTCAAAAAATATCTATATTGTTAAAGTAATGGAAGATAATAAATTAATGTTGCCTATTGGCATTCAGCGATTTGAGGAAATCCGCAAAGGAGGTTATATATTTGATATCAACGGTTCGCGACAAATACAATCAACAGGTTGCCGTTCTGATAGATGAGTACGATTCGCCCTACGTCGAATTTGTAAACGACACCACATGAATACCGTTAGTTTAACGATTGGATTATTATTTCACAAGAAAAAAAAAAATATCGGATATTTTTTTTTTTGAAAAAAAAATACTAATTTTGCGGCAATATTTTTTTTTATGAAGTCTTTATATTTTAACGTTAGGCATAATATTCTACTTTGCGCTGTTTTTTTCAGCTACTTGTCTTTTGGTCAAGACTTGGAGCGACAGTTGACGCTGGTTCGTCCATTTGAGCCTTCGGTTGGCGCTGCGCAAAAAATCACTACATTGCCTAACCTGCAGGACACTTTCAGTATCAGACCTGCATTTGCGTATTCTATACACTCGCGGCGCATTGATACGCGCTTTGACGTAACGCCAATTGCTCCCGTTCGTTTGCAACCACCTGCGCAAACCCGGTTATACAACGGGTACGTTAAGGTTGGCGCGGGCTCCCTGCCAAATGTTCTTACTGAAATAGCGATTAATACATTGCGTAACAGAGAATATGCAGCAGGAGCGTTGTTCAAACTCGACCGTGCATGGGGAGACGTTGAATTGGACAAAGATAGAAAAATTAATGTTTTTGGTGGATATAGTGATGTTTCCGGTAAAATTTTTGGACAAAGATTCTTTAGAAATAATTCGATACTATCCGGCGAATTAGGCGCTTCAGGCAAAACAGTCTACAATTACGGCTACAATTTAGATGAATTTTTCGACGAAAATGGAGAAGTCAAACTCGACGAAGACGGAAAATCTATAACCCTCAGAAATTCAGCTGAAGAACTGCAAAAGCAGTATTTTTTCGCGGATGCAAACATTGGTATGCGCTCGTCTCACTTTAGAACTGACCGTACAAATTACAATCTGCAATTAGATTACAAGCTTGCGCGCAACAAATTAGACGATGAATATACCCCTAATTATGATGACGAAAATCCGCCGGGCGATGCTCATATTTTTCAAGAAAATGCACTAACATTCAAAGCTCAACTTGACAACAATATGTTTGGCGGAAATATTAAATATGATTTTTTTACTCGCAGCGAAGCCTTTGATACCTTGAGAAATAATTTCGCTTTAGACATAAATCCATGGTTTACGCTCGACAATGACAGTGTACGACTTAAAGTTGGAATGAGAGTGGCAGTGTACAGAGAAGACGGCAGCGAAAACATACTGCAGTATGCTATATTTCCAAGCATAGAATTTCAGTTTACTCTGTTGAAAGATATTTTTGTGCCGTTTGTCGGTATCGACGGCTATATGCAGCCAAATACGTACCGCTCGATTATTATGGAAAATCCTTTCATAACTCCGGGACTGACAACTCAAATGTCAAAAAACAAATTGCATATCTACGCCGGTTTAAAAGGCAATATCACTTCCAAAATGTCGTATTACCTGCGCGCTAATTTTATCAACACCGATAACGAACATTTCTTTGTAAACGATACTACATTCAGACGATTTGCACGAGAACAAAATCATTTTTCTATAATTTACGACGACCTGACAACTTTTAATCTTAAAACAGAATTGTATTTCAACCCGATTGAAAGCATAGAGTTAGGAGTAAAGGCAAATTATTACAAATATATGCCCTCAAAAGAAATTAAAGCTTGGCATAAGCCCGAGTTTACGCTAAACGGGTTTACAAAATTCAACTTTCGCAACAAGCTAATCGCAAATTTGGATGTGATGCACGTAGGAAAACGCTATGCAAGAATTTACGATGAAATGCCCGATGACGCAGCCACTCCAGACCCCGATGATGAAGTTCTTGATGGACCTCTGCCTTATACCCCATTGGAAAGCTTCCTGTCTTTCAGTGTTGGTGCAGAATACAGATACACAAAATCATTTTCAATGTTTTTGCGACTTAATAACCTGAACGGAGCAAGGTACGACCGTTGGAATTTTTATCCATCGCGAAGATTTAACGCTATGGTTGGATTTACAGTTTCTTTGTAGATTTGAGACGCACAGATACAGCCTAATGTTAAACGATATTGCCTAACAACGTTGCCTGTGTGCAGTCCGTTATTATCGTTTGCACGTAATCACCCGGTGCATGATTGCCTCCGGAAAAAACCACGACCATGTTCTGAGAGTTGCGTCCATAAAGCTCTAATTTTGACTTTTTTGATACACCCTCGACAAGTACTTCGTAATTTTTTCCTATACAAAGCTTTTTGCTTGCCGACGAAAGTCGCCCCTGCAAATCAATAATTTCTTGCAATCTTTTTGTTTTTATTTCTTCCGAAACATCATCAGACATTGTTTTGGCTGCCGGGGTGTTAGGACGTTCGGAGTATTTAAACATGAACGCATAATCGAATTGAGCAACTTCCATGAGCGATAGCGTTGCGCGGTGGTCATTTTCTGTTTCGGTACAAAAACCGGCAATAATGTCGGTAGATATACTGCAATCGGGTATTATCTGTCTTATTGCTTCAATGCGACTCAAATACCATTCGCGGGTATATCCGCGCTGCATAAGTTTTAAAATTCGTGTACTGCCCGACTGTACCGGTAGATGAACATTTTTGCAAATGTTGTGATGTCTCGCCATAACATGCAACACGTCATCACTCATATCTTTTGGATGCGAAGTAGAAAAACGTACGCGCATTGATGGCGACACGTCGGCAACAGCTTCAAGTAATCTGTCAAATCCTATACTTGCGCCCAACTCGGACTGCCAACTGTATGAATCAACGTTTTGTCCCAATAACGTAACTTCTTTATAACCCATTTCGGCAAGCTCTCTTATTTCGTGCAAAATAGTATCTAAACTTCTACTGCGCTCAATACCACGTGTATATGGCACTATACAGTATGAGCAAGAGTTATTGCATCCGCGCATTATCGACACAAACGACGACACACGATTTTTATCCATTCGCACCGGACTGATGTCAGAATACGTTTCTTCGTGAGAGAGTAAAACATTAACAGCCTTCAAGCCCGTTCCGACATCGTTGACCAAACGGGGAAGGTCGCGGTAAGCATCAGGACCAACAACCAAATCAACCGATTTGTCTTCCTCCAACAGTTGTTGCTTTAATCGTTCTGCCATACAACCTATAACGCCAATAATAAGTTCGGGGCGCTTCTTTTTTTCCGAACGAAAAACGTTCAAACGACCGCGTACCCGTTGCTCGGCGTTTTCGCGCACTGAGCAGGTATTGACCAACACCAAGTCCGCATCGCTAAGCGCGTCGGTCACGATAAAACCATCGTTGGCAAGGATTGATACAACTATTTCGCTGTCGACTACATTCATCTGACAGCCATAAGTTTCGATATATACTTTCATTGAGCTAAAACTTTATGCAAAATTACGTTTTTTTTTCTTAAAACAACGATAATTCCAAAAAAAATATGTTTCTTTGCGAAAATTTTTTTAACATTTTATGGACTTTCCTGAATTATTATTCCAACGCATGAATTCGTACAGTAGCGTATTACCTCAGCCGCAACATGTGAAGGATTTTACAAACGGCATGATACGTTTTTTATTCCCGTTGCGATGCAACAAAGAATCGACCTTAAACAGTCTACGTGCCGAATGGCAGCGACTGCAAGGGCTTTTTATGGATTTGCTTTCTTTGCTACATCACAACGAATCGGCAGAGAAATTGTCGGAACTGTTTTTCGCAAAAATACCCTCTATTCATGAACAATTGCTAAAAGATGCACAACATTTCGCAGATTGCGACCCAGCTGCAAAAAGCGTTGGAGAGGTGATGCTGTGTTACCCCGGATACTACGCAATTGCTGTTTATAGACTTGCCAACGAAATGTATAAATTGAAAATTCCCGTAATTCCCAGAGCCATTTCCGAACATGCACACAGCAAAACAGGCATAGATATCCATCCCGGAGCAACAATCGGCAAATATTTTTACATAGACCACGGAACAGGCATAGTGATTGGCGAAACAACTGAAATAGGCGACAACGTGAAGATATATCAAGGCGTCACTTTAGGAGCTATGTACGTGGAAAAAAGTCTGCAAAACACAAAACGGCATCCAACTATCGAGGACAATGTGATTATTTACGCAGGAAGCGCAATACTTGGCGGAAATACTGTGATAGGGAAAAATACAGTAGTGGGAGGCAATGTTTGGCTAACTAAAAGCGTTGAGCCAGATTCAATTGTATACAATAACCACAAAGCTGAAGTCGTAGTTAAAAATAAGGTTATAATTTAGTACTAAAACGTCGTATCAACGCATCATGTAGCAATTTGCTTTACGCTACCAAAACATATGAATCAAGTATAAAAGGGCAATAACTCCTAAACCTGAAATATTTACTGCTAAAACTAAAAATGCAGCCGGAAGCCACGAAATAAATTTTCGCCCGATAAGTAAGATTGTCAAATACTCTAATGGGATGTATATTAGAATTTTATATGCAAAATAGTGGGGAATTAGCCAATTGATAACACCACTCGCAAAAAAAGCTATTGAAGCAACGGCAATAGTACGTTTGGGAAGGGTGGAAAGCATAACGAAGCAGAGCATTATAAGAAACTTAACTGAAACAAAAATTACAAGAAAGCCCAAACTCCCTTTTTTTTGAAAATGAAGATAATCTCTTTTGGCAACCGTAACTTGCCGGTTTTCTACAACAACGGCAAAAACAGCAGGTAAGTTTCTTCGCGTCGTTCTTATTCTGAATGGCTTGCTTTCAATCTGTATACCATCGCTATCTACAATCGAAATAATACTGTTTCTCTTATTGCTTACGCTGTAAAACAGGCTAACTCTGTCATGTCTGTTGAACGACAAGGTGTCAAAAAGCGCTAAAGTATCTCCCGTAGCGCCGTTGATTTCAGAACTAATGACATACAAATACTTCACAAAGAATGTTGTATCAACGAAAACAACATCCAACTCTACGTCAGTCTTTTCCAAGTGCTCTCTGCCGAAAGAACTTGTTAAAAGTGCAACAAAAAAAACAATACCAAAAATACGAAACATCTCTTCAAAAAAAAATACAAAAAAACACATTTTTTTCTAAAAAAAATAACTTTAATTTTTTTTTTAGAAAAAAAAAAGTTATCTTTGCAAAAAAATAATTATACATATAATAAATTTATTCTAAAATATTATGAATACTGACAGACGTAATTTTATTAAAACCGGCGCTCTCGCAGCCGGTATGATAGGGTTAAATTCAATGACGAACGTTGCTTGCGCTAGCGTTCCGTCCCCTAACAATCTTCCTCTCAATTTATCTTTTCAGGAAGGAATAGCTCCGGGTGGCAGTTTGAACGAAAAGTTAGATTTTATGGAAAAATTGGGCATCGTAGGACTTGAGCCGGGCGGACGCGGTTTAGCACGACGCGTTAATGAGATAGAGCAAGCCCTACGGGGACGCAACGTTAAGATTAGCGTTATTTGTGCCGGATTTCGCGGTTGGCTTATTGCCGAAGATGAGGCGCAACGTAGAGAATGTATGGAAACATCCAAAGAAATTATTGCAGCCGGTGCCGAGCTTGGAGCTTTAGGGATGATTATTGTTCCCGGTTTCAACGGGCAACAGCCGTCTTTACAAATGCCTCAGGCACGCGAAGTTCTTATGGGACACCTAAAAGAATTGGGCGAATTTGCCGCAAATCTTAATACTACGGTGATTTTAGAGCCGCTTAACAGACGTGAGGCATGGTTTCTGAGACTTGTGGCGGATGCAGCTGCAATGGCAAAGGATTCAGAAAGTCCCGGAATTGCCTGTATGGGCGATTTCTGGCACATGACAACGGAAGAAACAAGTGATTATGGCGCATTCATGTCGGGCGGAAAATACATGAATCATGTGCATGTCGCAAGTCGAGCGCGTCGTCAAATGCCGGGAGAAGATGGAGAAGTAGATAACTACATCGAAGGATTCCGTGCCTTGAAAGCGTTGAACTATCAACACTACGTAAGTTTTGAATGTGGCACAAGAGGCGAAAGGGAACAAACTGTTACAGCGGCGGTAAACTTGCTTAGAGAACAGTGGGCAAAGGCGTGAGCGAGTAACTTATTACTCAATTAGCTCGTATCTTTGCATTGCTTCTTGCAAGGAACACGCATTGAAATGCCACCATTCGCCACTAATAGTTCTGAAACCAGCATGACGCATAACTTTTCGTAACAGTTCTCTGTTTTGGATGTGCTGTCTGGTCAGGATGCCTTGTCGGACGAGTTCCTCCTCGTTGTTGATTCCGGCTGCCCGTCCGAAGTGGTCGAAAATTGTGCCCATGTCTAACGGTACGCCTGAGCGATTGGCAATAGTGAGGTCTACCGCTGCCGCGAAGTTGTGCAGACTTCTACGATCAGGATGCGCAACATATCTGTGGTATGGGGTATCTTTAACACGCTCCCACATTAGTTGCTGAACACTCAAAGGGCGGGCTGCATCGTAAACAATAAATCGAAATCCTGAATCGGGGTGCAGTTCTTTCAAATAACGGTGTGCCTCAACAAGCATTTGGGCAACTTCAGGATGAAGGTATGCCGCATCGATATCATCATAAAGAACAATCCCCGTAAAGTTATCCGCAGTTGCGTATTTGAGGTCTACTATAAATGTATTGTCCAAATCAAGAATGTTTACCAAGTTTGGAAATTTGGACACAGTAACTAAAACCTCATATGAGCTGTCTAATTCCGGCTCATCGACAGATAATTCCGAAAAATCATCTGTCGATTCCTGCTCGGTATGTGAAACTTTCGAACTGTCTAAAATTCTAAAAACAAATACTGTAACAGAAAATATTAAAACCGGCAGAAATATAATAGCGCAACGACGACAGAACAAAAATTCTGAAAATATTCGCATTTGTTATTTCTTTCGCAATTTTACCAAAAATATATATAAAACAGCGCTGTAATACCCAAAATGATAGAAGTGTGAATAACGTCCCACTTGTCCCAGCTTGCGCGAGTTGCGGCTTTCTGTTCGGGCGTTGTAGAGCCGAAGGTCAATCCCTGTATTTGCTCTGCCGATGCCTGTTTTGTGTACATACTGACTATTATAACTATTGCTATGCAGGTAAAAAACATTCCTCCGCAGAAAAATAGCCAGTTCACATCATAGAACAGGAATTTGAACCAGTTTTCGCTTGCTGTTTCTACCGAAGAGTAGAATACATTGGCGCTCAAACGGATAATGCCAATAATAAAACCTGAAATCAATCCCCACATACCGCCTTTTGGGGTAATTTTTTTGGAACAAACTCCCAAAAGAAATGCCGCCGCTATGCCCGGCGCAAGTACCGATTGCACATCCTGCAAGTATCTGTATAACACGTCGCCCACGTTTTTCATAACCGGAATCCAAAGAATACCCAAAACTACTATCGCTACTGTGGCGGCGCGTCCCACGTATAACAAGGTTTTTTCGCTCGATTGCGGTTTGTACTTTTTATAAAAATCTATTGTGAAGAGCATAGCCGAAGAATTGAACAACGAGGCTAATGAACTCATCAAGGCTGCTAAAATTCCGCACACTACCATTCCTTTTATTCCTGCAGGCAGTAATTTAGCCACTAACGTGGGGAATGCGGCATCGGCGTTGTGCGTACCGTCAGCAAGCAATGGTAAAAAGTCGCCACTCTGCGCATGTAAGGTATATGCTATCATTCCGGGTATCATGAAAAAGAAAACCGGCGTCATTTTCAGATACGCACCGAAGATAGAGCCACGACGGGCTTGTTTTTCGTCTTTGCCGGAAAGTACGCGCTGAACGATGTACTGGTCTGTACACCAATACCAAAAACCGATAATTGACGAGCCAAACAACACTCCCAACCATGGAAAATCTGCATCGCGGTTGCTTCTAATAAGGTTTACCATACTGTCGCCATATTGGTTTACGGGAGTTGCCGAACATGCAGCCAGCACTTGCTCCCATCCGCCAACGGCGCGCAGTCCAAGCACAAGAATAACCATAGAGCCCAATAGCAGTATAGGCGCTTGAAGCACAGAGGTGTAGAGCACTGATTTCATGCCGCCAATAACTGTGTAGAGCGCCGTAATAAGCACTAATCCTATGGCTGCAATCCAAAAAAAGTCGATGCCCCAAATAGTGTCTATGCCAAACACTTCCTTAAACACTAATCCTCCGGCATAAACCGTAACTGCCACTTTTGTAAGCACATAACTTACCAACGAAATTACGGACAGTATCGTCCGTGATTCCTTGTTGTAGCGACGTTCGAGGAACTCGGGCATGGTCAGAACCATGCTTCGCGAGTAGAACGGCACAAATACCCAGCCAAGAATGAGAATCATCCAGCCCTGTATTTCCCAGTGTGCCATTGCCATACCGCTTGATGCGCCGGCGCCGGCTAATCCGATAAGATGCTCCGAACCAATGTTCGATGCAAAAATTGACGCTCCGATGGCTATCCATGTAGCGTCGCGTCCGGCAAGAAAATAATCGCCCGAACTTGTCTGCTTCTGTTTAAAAACCCAAAGCACAATAGCTATCAGCGCAACGCCGAAAAGCCCAATTACAATCCAATCTAATGCTAACATACTATTAATTGTTTACATTTGTTATTCTAAAACGAAAATGCAAATGTACTTGAATTTTTGAAAAAAAAAAATTATATCAAAATAAAATGGCAAGTTGGGTTAAGTTATCAGCCGGCAGTTTTCAGTTTTCAGAACTATGCCCTGAAAACTGAAAACTGAAAACTAACAACTAACAACTAACAACTAACAACTAACAACTAACAACTAACAACTAACAACTAACAACTACTCCTTCACTACTCTTTCTGTTTGCGTTTTCCCGTCTTTATCAAAGCGGAAGATGTACACTCCCGCAGGTAGATGTTCCAAATTGATGATTTCGTCATCTTTGGTAATCGTTTGCGCGTGTACTATTGCGCCTGCGGCATTGATTATCTGCATCTGTACAGACGTGGCATGCCGCGTCTCTACAGCGCCTACGATGCGTATCTCGCCTGTGAATGGATTGGGATACACTTTCAGGTCGGGCATAAGTTCTATTTCCACGTTGGTGGTAGTGCCGCTGGAACTGACCGTTACAGTAGCCGTATTGCCTTTTGTGGGGTCAAATACGGAAGTTGCCGTTACGGTTAGCGTTGTGGCGGTTTCGCCTGCGGCGACGGTGAGCAAGCCCGAAGCGTTGATGCTTGTTGCAGTTAGCGCGTTGCCGCTGACGCTCCACGTTACCGCTCGCGATGCGCCGCCTTCTGCTGTTACGGTTGCCGTAAACTGCTGGATTTCGCCTTTGAGGACGGTGACGACGGTGGGGACAATGGCGACAGAGATAACGGCAGGCGGTATTGGATCGGTTGTTACTGTTACAGTAGCCGTATTGCTTGTTGCCGTTGCGGTTTGTGCGCCATTTACGGAAGTATTGGTATTTGTTACTGTAACGTAATAATATACCGTTCCTGCGGTTGTCGTTGGTGGAGTGTAGGCGGTTGCGGTTGCGCCGCTTATTAACGTGCCGCCGCTGTTATTGTTTTGCGTGTTGCTATACCACTGATACGAGAGCGTACCGCCGTCTGTTACGGCTGCCGTTACGTTCAAATTTACAACGCCATTAACATTTACAGTTGCGCCTTGCGGTTGCGCTGTTATGTTTGGCGTTTGCGCGTCGGTGGTGGCGGTGGTTGTTACTGTTACAGTAGCCGTGCCGCTTTTTGTGGCGTCAAATTGTGAAGTAGCCGTTACCGTTAGCGCGGTGGCAGTTTCGGCAGCGGCGACGGTGAGTAAGCCCGAAGCGGTTATGCTTGTTGCAGTTAGCGCGTTGCCGCTGACGCTCCATGTGACCGCTTGCGAGGCGCCGCCTTCAACAGTTACGGTTGCTGTGAACTGCTGGGTGGCGCCTTGGGGGACGGTGACGACGTTGGGGACAATGACGACAGAGAGGACGGCAGGCGGTATTGGATCGGTTGTTACGGTTATTGTAGCCGTTACGCTTGTGGCTGTGGCGGTTGTTTCGCCATTAACAGCGGGGTTGGTATTCGTCACTATCACGTAATAATTCGCTGTTCCTATTGTTGCCGTTGATGGAATGTAGGTATTGCTGTTGTCGCCTACGGGAGTAACGCCGCTGTACCACTGGTACGAAAGCGTTCCGCCATCGGTCACGTTTGCCGCTACCGTCAGTGCCGTTGCCTGCGCGTTTTGGGTGTAGGATGCGCTTGTCGGTTGTGCGGTTATTGTTGGCGTTTGAGCATCTACAATTACAATTTCGTTAATGGTTACCATTGCCGTATTGCTTGTTGCCGTTGCCGTTGGCGTACCATTTACAGAAGTATTGGTATTTGTTACTGTAACGTAATAATATACCGTTCCTGCGGTTGCCGTTGGCGGAGTGTAGGCGGTTGCGCTTGCGCCGCTTATTAACGTGCCGCCGCTATTAGTGTTTTGCGTATTGCTGTACCACTGATACGAAAGCGTACCGCCGTCGGTTACGTTTGCTGTTACCGAAAGGGCGGTTGCTACATCGTTTTGAGTGTAGTTGACGCCTTGCGGTTGCGCTGTGATGTTTGGCGTTTGCGCGTTTACAATATTGATAACCACGTTGCGAACCAATATTGTTTTTGTTGTTGATAGGTTGCTGCCGTCAATGGTTGCCGCCTGTACAGTTACGTTGCCGTTGCCTGCGCCTGTGATGGTTAATAAGCCGTTGGCTTCGATGACGGCTAATTCTGCGCCGCTGACTATGCTCCAGTGAACTGCCTGAAATGTTGCCGAAAGCGGATTGATGAGCGCCGCCAAATGCGTACTCGGTTGCGAAGGCTCAAGCGTATCATCGCCGATGATGGCGATGCTTGTGGCAATATTTGCCTGAATTGCGTTTGAGGTGTGTACCACGTTGGAACGTCCCACAGGGTCGGACGAGTTTTGACGGACTATGCCGCCCGACGCTCTGATTATGCCGCTGCCGCCGCTAAACGATTGCTGCGAAGAATAAGTCGCGCTGTACTCAACCGCATAATAAACGTCGCCCTGCGGAGGCGCAAGGTCGGTAAACGATACATGGCTGCCCGACAATTCCTGCAAAACGGTAAGATTATCGGGCGTTGTGCCGCGCATTATATTGAATGTTTCAACTATTGTGCCCTCGTATTGACCCCAATACAGGTTCCACGCCGAGCCTACGCCTCTGTTTATCATCAGGTGAATACCCTTGTGAGGTTCGCTCAAAGGCGATACCGTCCCCTGTACGGTTGTCCATGCTATACGGTAGCGCGAAGCCATGACGTTTACGTTCGACTGCTCGTCCACAAAGGAGGTTTCGCCGAAAGGCAGGCTTGCAATAAGATGAAATTCGTTATATCGGGCGCCTTCCCTGTATATGTTTACGCCGTCAATGAAGGCGGGCATATTGTCGGGCGCGTTCCACGTAATTCTGTTATGCTCGCCGTCCACGCTTACAAGCGCAATTTCGGGAGCGGCGTCTATCACGTTCACTGTGTAGAGGGCTGATTGAGCAATGCCGCAGGGCAATCCCGCCGTGATATGAAAACTGTAAATGCCCGCCTGCGGAAACGTGAGCGTGGCAACGCCTGACACGGCATTAACATGCCACAGGGGCGCCGGCGACGATACGGCAGATATACCGTAATTTACCTGCGAATTGGGCAACGCAACGTGTACGGCTGTGTGCGCAATTACTGCTGCGGGAATGTCAAACGCAACGTCAATAGCGGGTAAAACCAGCAACGAAGCGTCAGTGGTAGCGCCGTTTGCGGTTACGGTGATGTTTTTCATTCCTTCGGTACTCCACATTACATTGTAGAAATTGCCGGAGGACGAAACTACCGCGCCGCCGTCCCAATTCCACACAGGCGTTCCCAAGCCTCTGTATTCTATGCTTACGGCTGTGTTGGCGCAGGCTGACGCGGGAAGTCTGATTTGCAGGTTGTTTACTATGCTTGCCTCAACAGGCGCGGAAAAATCGGAAATAGCGTTCCAGCCGTCTAACGTCTGTATTTGTATTTCGTATATTTCACCAACGGTTAATGCCGCGAGCGGTATTTCCATGCGGGTAGCCACGCGATAGTGCAGATTAAATGCGTTGCCGCCGTGCCAGCCTACAACGGGATGCACTCCGTTTCGCGTTTCGTTCAACGGCGAAATGACGTATGAATTGGCGCCGGTTGCTCCCTTGCGCTTCACGCTTACGTTGTAGCGAAGCAATGCGGCGGGCGTTTCAGCGTCCGAGCCTGCGTTCCATTCTATCAGTAAACTGTTTTCGGTTTGCGTCCAGCGGACATTAACAGGCGCAGTAGGCGGAGTATTCGCGACGTTGGTATTGTTCTTGAAAAGCGTTTGCAAACCGTGAACATCGGGAACGCCATCGCCATCAACATCGGCAACAATAATGGCGTCGGCATAGTCAGAGTTAATATTCATATTTGCAACCGTACCAAGCAAGTCTATATCCAACTTGTAAAAATAAGTTTGAAAATCCTCGTAAAAGTATAAAATACCATTTCTAAAAAAAATATCAGGAAATCCGTTGTTGTCAAAATCAAATGCAAAAAGAAGATCGTGATATCTTATTTCAGGAACAGAAATTTTAATAATCCTGTCAAAATCTTCGTTTCTATTATTCACAAAGATATAAACAGTGTCGCCGTCTTTTCCTATTAAATCAACAAATCCGTCTGCGTTCAAGTCAACGAGTACAGGACTGGAATTTCTTGAATTTGCGGCAAATCTCAATCCTTGTGTACGCGGAATATTTGTTATTCTCTTCTCTGTAAAAACGCCCTGCCCATTATTAAAGTGCATGTTGAAATTAAAATTAGGGCTGTTATTGTTATCTACCGTAACAGTAAAAAAGTCCATAAAACCATCTCTATTCAGGTCGTATAACTGTTCCCCATAATTGCCTTGTGGTAGCCCGGCAACCATCGTATAATTTATATGGTCGCCTGTGTTCAACATTAATTGCCTGTTACCGTAATTAAACCATAAATTATTGAAATTGTCTGCCAATCCGTCATTATTCCAATCCCATAATGGACGGACTTGCCCGATTTCTGTTTTTGGAAGCAGCGAAAAATTAATATTCCCCGGCGTTGACGTATTGGTAGCCAAATGGCTGATGAAAGCGGTAGTGCTGCCCGCGAGTATGGAGTTATAAATATCAAGCAATCCATCGTTGTTGTGATCAATATACGGATAATATGTTCCGCCGTTGAAAACAGTCGCATTAAAGGGTGTTGGCATTCTGACGTAGTCGCCCTGCGCGTTTCTCTGATACACGCCGTTAGTGGTTATTGCCTCAAGTATGCCGTCGTTGTCCAAATCGGCGTAGCCAACCACATTTTGTCTTATTCCATTGATTAAGGTGTTAAGCGATGGCGTGAACTCTACGGACGATGGCGTAAACTTGTTGGGCGCTATGAAAATTTCCTGTTCACTAACGGGCGTCAGGTCGCCGAGCGTGCTGTGGCGCGTTAGCAGACTGATACGTTTTAATCCGCCCGCGCTCCACCGTATTTGCACTTCCGTTCCATCGTCATTTCTACCAACTTCAACGCCTCCGTCTAAATCCCAGATATATTGCATATCGGGGTCGGGACGGCTCATCTTCGTTACCGTAAGTATGTCGCTTGTGGAGGTAGTAACTAATGCTTCGTCGGCAATTATAAACTTCGCGGGCGCGGGCGCTTTTGTAAACAGCGTTTCATCTGAAAACGCCGAGCCTCGCCTCACAGGGTTTATAGCCTGCACCGAAATATAATAATCGCCCGCTTTCCAGTTCGATGCATCGAGCGTTTTTTCGAGCGCGTAGCCCATGTTTCCGTCCATCAGGTTTCGGCGGCGACCATTGGCGTAGGCGTAAGCGTAATATATATCGCCCTTGCCCGGCGCCGAGCCGATGCGAATTTCGTAGGTCAGGTCTTTGGTAGAATATCGGGGGTCGGTAGCCGGTTGAATGTTTATTTTCAACATTCCCGAAGATGCGTCATAGAAAAATTCGGGCGCTTCGGGTTTGTTTGGCGGTTGCGAAACGGCTGGCGCGATGTTTTGCATCGCAAATATACCGCCCGTGTAGTTTGTGCCGCTTGTGCTTGTTATAACAATCAGTTCGTAAATACCATCGTTGTTAATGTCGGCAACCATAAAATCGCTAACCACGCCCGTATATAGAGGCTCGGGCTGCAATGTAAAATTATAGTTTGCATCGCCTTTGAGCCACACTATCGAATTACCGTTTTTTGCTACAATATCGTAATATCCGTCATTGTCCAAATCCACGCAGGCAGTAAATATCAACTGCTCTGTGTAAACGTTATGCGATTTTAATTCAAAATTTCCGTTTCCATCGTTTACCGCCACAAACAGCATAGCAAAACCTGTGCCTGTTTGAAAACTGAATGGCATTATAATGTCTGCGGCGCCTTTTTTCATGAGGTCGTAAGCCCAAATCTGGTCGTCCATTCTTATTCCGTTAAAGAGTACGGTATTTTTCCACGAGCCGTCTTCCTGCCGTATTGTGGTTGATACCAATCCTGTGCCATCGTAAAAGATATGGTCTGCCCGTCCGTTGCCTGTCAAGTCGCGAAACATCATGTATCCGCCCAACTGTACGCGCTCAAAGATGTCGGGACCAACCCTTATCAGCGCTTCTCCTGTTGCCGTGTTTAGAAGGCTTGTTTGTCCACTGCCTGTAATGTCCACGCTTACAATACGTGCATTTTCCTTTGGCGGGCGATAAGGCGGAACATGCGCATCTATTACCACCGGGAATTTAAACGCACTCATATTAAATGGTCCCCGCGGAGCAACGTATTCAGGTCCCGCAATGGTTAATTTTTGCCTTACAAATGTTCCTGCGGCTGTTTGAATATAGACCTCGTCGCCTGTTAAAAAGTCGGTTAAACCGTCGTCATTGTAGTCTAAAGCCATAAGATTGTTATTTCCGATACGGGCAAGTGAAATTTTTTCTACATCGCCCGCTTCGTTGGCAACGTGCAGTTCGCCGACGTCGTAAAAGTCCGTAGCGTCGTCGTTGTTGATATTATAATGCACAATATTAGTGTGCTGTTGTATGCTGTAAAGGTATCTATTTCCGTTATGTATAAAGTATTTATCGTAACCTCTGTTTGCTATAAACTGCATATAATCATTGTCCTCCCATTCGCTGTACCATTGGCTTGGGAGAACAGATATGTTGTTTGCGGCATTTTGCGGCGGCAACACCGTAACCTCGCATTGTGCCGTAAAAGCGCCATTGGCGGCGGATACTGTAATGGTTGTCGTTCCGGGAAACACTGCCGTAATCAAGCCGTTGTTTACTATTGCAACATTGCGGTTGCTACTGCTCCATACAAGGTTGAGATTGTTGGCGCAAACAGGGGTCAGGGTTGCCCAAAGGCGTTCGGTTCCGGCTGTCCGTAAAGTAGTTGAAGTCTTGTTTAAACTTACTCCTTCAATGGGTAAAAAGTCGTTGCAAATCACGCCTGTAACAGTTACCGAAATAAGTCGGGAATTTGAACTATCGAACAACGCCACAAATCTTATAAAGCGCGTACCATCAGGCAACGACAATATTACATTTGAATTTGAAATGCCGTAACTGCCTAATAGTGTTTCGTGCAAGGCGTAGGTTATACCATCTGTTGAGGTGTACATTTGAATATAGCCACCCCAAAAAGACTGAACGAGAATAGTACCGTTAGTGATGCCCGGTTCCTCAAAAACAGGCATTGTGGCGGTCATGTTGCCGGTTGCAAGGCGTAATCCGTTGCTTTGCCATGTCCCGCCATCTAACGTCCAATCGCTAACGCTTGCAGCATTAGGGAACGTGTTTTGATACAATACGTTTTGCGCCTTTGCCTGCGTGGATAGCAGAAAGGCGATTAGAATACATTTTAATACTGATTTCATATTTATAAAATTTTTGAATTATTAATTTTTGAATTATTTACTTTATTTGGGTGAATATACAGCGCCTAATATCATTCGGCAGTAGTATGTACGGTATTTGTAACTTATCGCGAAAAATAGACGTGCAAGGGCAATGGCGCCAACAGGAACTAAAACAATTATTAGCCCAGTAATCCAACATTTATGACAAATTATATTTATTAATGCTGAAACGAAAACTATCAGTGCGCAAGCCAACGTTGTCCAAATCATGTTTCGGTAGAAAACGAACAGACGAAAATATGTTTCAATTCTATCTATCTGATAAAGACTTGCGCATTTAAACGCCCTGTTTTTAGCATAATTGAACAACAACATTGTATTTTCGTCGTCTCTCCACAATTCGGGGATTTTTTCAACTATATTGTTGTTTTTGGCATAGTCTTCGCACAAAATATTTCTTATAATTGCGTGATTTGCAAATTCTAAACTGCTGCAATTTCCGTTTTTCAGCAAATTGAATGACGGATATGGATAACTCTTTAACCACTTTTTAAAGCGCCCGCGCTTGTATATTTGTGTATCTACACAATCTGCGAGCGGGTCTATCATAAGCCCCAGCAGATAACTCAACAGCAGCAATACCGTCAGGGCGAAGCCGCTGATTTCGCCCTGTTCGTTAAGCAAAGCAAATTTTGGGGCAATGCCCTCAAAACACTCGGCAAACGAAAAATATGCCACCGCAAGTATAATCCCTCCGTGCAGGATATGGATTAAGAGGTCTTTTATATCAAAATTTTTCATAACTGTTTCCTCCCTGCTCTTTGTTTAGTTGATACTGCATACTTGTCTATCACAGCGACCCGCAATCTCCCAAATATAATGGGATTGACTTCGTCGAGTTCGCACTTCGCGCCTCGTTTGCGGAGCAAGCCCGCAATGACGAGCTGAAACGAGGTTGCGGAGGCGTCCGCAAGGTTCAATACGCCCGGTATGGCGTCAAACTTTCCGCTAACAGCGGATAAAAAAGATATAATTTTCATTTTACAATTTTTTAATTTATAATTTACTTTATTTATTGTTATATTATGTTGATGTTTAATTATTTTTGGGGACTGGGAGGACGGTGAGGACGGTGAGGACGGTTGCGTGAAATCGGCAAGCCCACAAAGCCGCGCTATTCCTATGTTTTGAACTATTAAATTTGGCTTAATAGTTCGATGTGGCTGTAATTCAGGGATTTGCGTGGTGAGCCCACAATGACGTGTTGAACTGCTAATCGCTAACGACTGATGACTACAGACTAAAAGCTCTCTCTCTCTCTCTCTCTCTCTCTCTCTCTCTCTCTCTCTCTCTACACACCCTGTGCACCTCTTCCTGCATATTCTTTTTTTTTTATTTT
>Ga0099364_10003384_pt1 | contig 24756 bp, 23 predicted proteins | sample TergutTh196P3_FD_73070 | JGI IMG/M metagenome (GOLD analysis project Ga0099364, IMG submission 73070) | Microcerotermes parvus P3 segment gut microbial communities from Pointe-Noire, Republic of the Congo - Th196 P3 | ecosystem: Host-associated > Arthropoda: Insects > Digestive system > Gut ...
CCGGGGCGGATGATGGCGAGCTTGCGAGCTTGCAGCGAAGAAGTCTCGAAGAGGATCGCGTTCCGGGTGACGGAAGCGTAGTCGAGAGCCTGGGCCGAACCGGCCAGCAAGGCCAGTCCGGCGGCAAGGATGATGGGGCGGATCATGGAGTTTCCTCCTTGTTGATTGCGGCGCGAACTACTGCATTGGTGTGTCCGGATTGATGCCGGCGTTCTGGCGCGATTGCTGGAAAAGTGCTTCAAAGTTAACCGGGGCGAGCAACACGGGCTGGAAGCCGGCGCGGGTGACGGCGTCCGAGATCGTTTCACGCGCGTAGGGGAAGATGATATTCGGACAACCGATGCCCAGTATCAGTTCAAGTTCCTCTTCGGGCGCATTCTGGATGCGGAAAATGCCCGCCTGGGTGATTTCGACCAGGAAAAGGGAACGGTCTTCGCTCAGGCTGGCCTCGACGGTGATGGTGAGCCTGACCTCGAAGATACCGTTATCGATAGGGCCGCCTTCTGTGCGGAGTTGAACATTGACTTGCGGGGCTTCGCGAACGAGGAAGATTTGCGGCGCGTTGGGGACTTCGAGCGAAAGATCCTTGACGTAGATTTTTTCGATTGCAAAGACGGGCGGATTGTCGGCGGCATTGTCGGTCATGTTGATGTCCTATGGTTGGTGGAACGGGATGAAAAAAGGAAGGGCAGGGCGAATTCAGTCGTCTTGCCCGCTCAGCAGGGCGGTCAAACGTCCTTCGTTGTCGAGGGCATGGAGATCTTCGTAACCACCGACATGGTGGTTGCCGATAAAGATCTGGGGAACCGTGCGGCGCTTGGTGATCCGCATCATCTCGTCACGACGCTCAGCGTCGAGATCGATCCGGATTTTTTCGATCTCCGTCACGCCACGCGCGCGCAAAAGCTGTTCGGCCTGTTTGCAGAACGGGCAGACAGCCGTCGTATACATCTTCACGGGCGGCATGGGCATGGCGGCGGTCTCGGTCATTTTTTCTTTTTGCGGGCAATGGGATATCCGGCTTTTTCCCACTCGTACAACCCTCCGCGCAGGCAGTAGAGTTTCTCGAATCCCGCTTTCTTCAAGGTGGAAATGCCCTTGGCAGCGGTCGATCCGCTGTTGCAGTAAAGGATGAGCGGGCGAGCGCGGAATTTTTCGAGTTCCGTGCTGCGACGTTCGAGATCGGTAGCCGGCAGGTTGCGGGCATTGGGTAGATGGCCCTTTTCGTAATCAGTCTCTCCGCGCACGTCGACCGCGAGCGCGTCCTCGCGGTTGATGAGCAAAGTGGCCTCGACGGGCGTGAGCAGGCTCTTGTCGGCATGCTGGCGGATGAATTCAATGAGCAACCAGGTGCCGGAAACGACAGCCAGAACGGCCCAAAGCAGGTTTTGTTGCAGAAACTCCACGTAAGAAATGCTCCGAGGATAGTATTGATGGGAAACGCGAGACTCGGTGCGTCTGACCTCTTTCAGCCTTCATTCTCGCCTTCGATGTCGAATTTTTCGCCACGAAAGCCCCCCTCAGGAGGCGGCAGAATATAGCAGCAGAAAATCGCAAGTATAAGACAGATTCCGTAACTCCTCAATTTATGCGGATGTCCGGTGGTGTCTTATTTGAAGCTACATCGGCTGTCGTCATTATGATGAGCGCAAGCAACGAAGCAATCCAGAAAAAAGAGGCAAAAAGGATTGCTTCGCTCGCAACGACGCTCTCTCCTGCACGCGGGAGAGAGGACTACTTGGGTTTGAAGTCAACGATCCACATGTTTGTTGGCGCGCCCGGCTGCCAGCCTGTAGCGACGACCAGTTTCATGATGAAATCGTTAGAATCATTTGGCATATGTTGTGGGATGGCCATCATGGGCGGCTTGGGACCAGTAGTGCGAACATTGCCACTGTGCTCGGAATACTCCGATTGCGCTATGAAGTGATGCAACCCGGCTGCGTTGTTAACGTGGAAATTCAGCGACCCTTCTGCACATACCGAGAACGGTGGGATAGACTCGGACTTGGTACGGTTCCACCAGAGTTTGGCCGAAGCCACCCAGCAACTACCTGACCACTCGTGGACAGTAACGGCTACTCGTGGGAAATGGGTTTTGGTCGTGCCATCGTAGGGATGTTTTGTAAATAAACCTGCCAACTTGGTTTCGTTGATCGAAGGTACTGTTGGCTTTGCTGGAACAGGAGCGGTCTGGGCAGTTGTCGTGCCCGCTTCCGTGTCCTGATCACGTTTGAATAATGACGGTGGTGACAGCGACACCTTGGTTGAGCCATCAGCTTGAGACTCTGTGGTTATGCAACCACTAATCAAAACAGTTAATGCAAGAGCGATATACAGGTATTTCATTTTTTCCTCCTTTCATAGTTAAGCCGGATACACTCTGACGGCACCGTAGTGAGATAGATGTGTCTCGCGTCGGAGATACTCTGTTGTAGAACTACTCTCTGGTCGAAAATCGTGCAACCTCATTCCGTCGAGCAGAATCACACACATCGGCTACTATAACACTTGCCTGTATTTACCGCTTCTTTTGCATCAGCCGGGTAGTGTCTCACTTTGAAGTTTCTGGCAACCGAGCACGCTTCTTGTATGTGCCGCGCATTTTCGTCACAGGTTCAGGCACCAGGGCGACCCATGTCCACACATCGCCATGCCCCAGAACATCCTCATGCTCAGGAGCGACGTACTTTTGCCCTGGCTGCCGGTTGATCGAGAACGAGCATTCAGGATGATGCCGACTGTTCACATATCCTGCCTTGCAAACAAGCGGGAAGCCATTGACTGAAGAGAGAATTTTCGGGTGTTCATCGTATAAGTGTCGAGAATTTTTACAACCAACTTCGGCTGCTTGTGATCAGTCCAATCAAAACAACATGTTATGATTACGGCATGATTTTTGCTTATATTTCAAAGCTTTAGGGGCGATCGACCAAAAACAAAACTGTTCGGAGGGAACCAGACCATGAAGCTGTCACTGTTCACCGCCACTTTGGCGCTTTCCGTTGCGTCCGTTTCGGGTAGCGCCCCGGCGTTTGCCGACACCTTGTTTGGTGTCCCCGCTGAAGACGGGTATTTTACATTTTCCGATGACAGGCTCAATCCGGATTCCGCTTCCCCGCAACCGAGTTTTGCAACGCTGGGAGTAGGGCATCCGTTGCCGGAACATCCCGGCCTGAATGTGCACTTCCTCAGCGCATACATGGATCCCAACAACCCGTATTCTTCCAATCCGGGCGCTGCCATTGCGCATCAAGCCTATTACTACACGATATATCCCAGTGGCGACCCTTGGTTTGAGAGAGAACAATATGCCATTGATTCTTCTTTTTTCTGGATTTATATATCAGGATCGGATGGTAGCGCTTGGTATAACTATGAAAACGTAGCAGAAGGCTCTTATTCATACGATCCGTTCGATCGGGATGAGCTCAGGGCCGTGACATATTCAACCCTTCCGCTTTCTACATTCGGTATTTTCGACTTCGAAAATTCATTCGTCTACTACGCAGGGGAAACTGAAGGCGTGTCATTGGCACAGGTTTTCGCCCAGTTTTTCGCGCCCGGCCAACCTGTTTCCCCAGGTGTTTCGGTCGAAGTGTTTCCTGGGGAAAATAATTTCTGGATCAGTTGGGCGGATGACCGCGACATTGTCGCTATCTCTCTTACCTACAATCTCAACGCCATCCCCGAACCCGAAACCTGGGCCATGTTGCTGGCAGGGCTTGGCATTGTGGGCGCGGTTACACGTAGGCGGCGTACCCGAGCGGCGATGTAAATAAGGATGACGTAGGGGCGCGATTTATCGCGCCCTGGTTGGTTACATCCGAATTACGGTATTTGCTGTCATGTTCGCCGTCATTGGGCGCGATAAATCGCGCCCCTACCGAGTCGCCCCACCATAAATGTAAAAGGCGGGGATTCCTCGATACGCTTCAGCTCGCCGCGCGCACGACCAGGTTATCCCGGTGGATCACCTCGGGCGTGTCGACGTAGCCCAGGATGGATTCGATGTCGGCGCTGGATTTGCGCAGAATGCGGCGGCATTCGCTTGCGCCGTAGTTGACGAGACCACGGGCGATTTCTTCCCCGGCTTCGTTGAGGCATGCAACGGCTTCGCCGCGCCTGAAATCTCCCTTGACTTCGAGCACGCCCACCGGGAGCAGGCTGCGGCCTTCGTGCAAGGCCTTGGCTGCGCCCGCGTCGATGACGAGCGCGCCGGCCAGTTGCAGGTGGTTGGCGAGCCACTGCTTGCGCGCGGCCAGCCGTGAGCTGCTGGCGTGAAGCAGGGTTCCGATACGCTCGCCGCGAGCGAGCCGCAGGAGGACATCCGGTTCATGCCCGCTGGCGATGCAGGTGTGCGTGCCGCCGCGCGCCGCGCGCCGCGCGGCCAGCACCTTGGTGAGCATGCCGCCCTTGCTGAGACTGCTGGCGGCCCCGCCCGCCATGCCTTCGAAGCGGGGATCTTCGGCGGAGCCTTCTTCGATCAGTTCGGCGCTGGGATCGCGGCGGGGGTCGGCGGTATAAAGCCCTTTCTGATCAGTGAGAATGATGAGACCGTCGGCCTCGATGAGATTGGCGACCAGCGCGCCGAGGGTGTCGTTGTCGCCGAACCGGATTTCTTCGGTGACGACGGTGTCGTTTTCGTTGATGATCGGGATCGCGCCCAGTTCGAGCAGCGCGACGAGCGTCGAGCGCGCATTGAGGTAACGCTGCCGGTCGGAAAGATCGTCATGGGTGAGCAGGATTTGCGCGGTTGCGAGACCGTGACGCGAGAAGGTTTTTTCGTAGGCTTCAACCAGCCCCATCTGACCGATGGCCGCCGCAGCCTGAAGGCTGTGCATTTCGCTGGGCCGTTTTTTCCAGCCCAGGCGTTGCATGCCTTCGGCGATGGCGCCGGAGGATACCAGGGCGATTTCGCGTCCTCCTTGCCGCAGGAGGGCGATCTGACGCGCCCAGTCGTCGAGCGCGGCATGGTCGAGCCCCGCGCCGTTGTTGGTGACGAGTGCGGAACCGATCTTGACGACCAGCCGACGGGCTTCGAGGATGCGCGTTCTCATGTTCATCAGGGGAAGTTCTGCGACTCGTTGATGGTTTCTTCGTCGTCGATAGGCGTCCTGGCAGCTTCTTCGTTGGCGCGCGCGTCGTCGAGAAAATCCTGAATGGCGAAAATCAGCTTCTCGCAGCCTTCGCCGTCGATGGCGGAAACCTCGAAATGGCGCTCGACCGGGCCGAAGGCATCGAGAAACGCCTGGACACGGACGGCGCGCTCATCCAAAGGGACGAGATCGAGCTTGTTGAGCACGAGCCAGCGCGGCTTGGCGTACAGGGCTTCGTCGTACTTGCGCAGTTCCTCGACGATGGTGCGGGCATCGCGCACTGGGTCGGTTTCCGTGTCGAAGGGCGCGAGGTCGACCAGGTGCAGCAGCAGATGAGTGCGTTGCAGGTGACGCAGGAATCGGTGTCCGAGACCCGCGCCCTCGGCTGCGCCTTCGATCAGGCCGGGAATGTCGGCAATCACGAAGCTGCGCTGCTCGGTGGTGCGTACTACGCCGAGGTTGGGCGCGAGCGTGGTAAACGGGTAATCGGCCACCTTGGGGCGGGCGGCGGAAACGGCGCGGATGAGGGTGGATTTTCCGGCATTGGGCAGTCCGGCAAGGCCGACATCGGCCAGCACCTTGAGCTCGAGTTGAAGATTGCGCCGCTCGCCTTCATGCCCCAGGGTGCGCTGGCGCGGGGCGCGGTTCGTGCTCGACTTGAAGTGGATGTTGCCCAGCCCGCCGCGTCCGCCGCTGACGAGCAACGCCTGCTTGCCGTCTTCATCGAGATCGGCGAGTTGTTCGCCGGTGTCGCCGTCGCGGATGACGGTTCCCACCGGAAATCGCAGGAGGATGTCTTCGCCACCCCGGCCATAGCAGTCCCGGCTGCCGCCGTTCTCGCCGCGTTGGGCGCGGAAGATGCGGGCGTAGCGGTAATCGATCAGCGTGTTGATGTTGCGGTCGGCAATGGCAAGCACACTGCCGCCATGGCCGCCGTCGCCGCCGCTGGGGCCGCCACGCGGGACGTATTTTTCGCGCCGGAACGTGGCTGCGCCGTCGCCGCCCTTGCCGGCGATGACTTCGATGCGAGCTTCGTCAAAGAATTTCATGGCGAGATTCCGGGTTCCGGGTGATGCGCGAAAGATAAAAAGAAAAGCCCCATCTCGAAGGACAGGGCTTGGAGCGTTTTTTTTGTTTGAGTTTACACAGCGCGAGCAAAAAAACAAAGTAGAGGCAAAAAATTCTACCTCTAGACAGATACCGACGCATGCAATCTCATCAGGCCGCGCTGGCCTCCATAGGGACGATCATGACGGTGCGGCGATTTCTCGGCCCCTTGATCTGGAATTTGACCGTGCCGTCAACGAGCGCAAACAGGGTGTGATCCTTGCCGATGCCGACGTGCTCGCCCGGATGGAACTGGGTTCCGCGCTGACGGACGAGGATGTTGCCCGCAGCGACGAGTTGGCCGCCGTAGCGTTTGACGCCGAGGCGTTTCGATTGCGAGTCGCGACCGTTGCGCGAACTGCCGCCTGCTTTTTTGTGAGCCATGTCGAGTAGCCTCCGCTCTCAGGCCGAAATCGCTTCGATGCGAATTTCGGTGTAGTTCTGGCGATGCCCCTGGTGCTTCTGATAGTGCTTGCGCCGACGCATCTTGAAAATCCTGACCTTGTCGTGGCGACCGTGCGAGAGCACGGACGCTGTGACGGTGGCCCCGACAACCACGGGCGTGCCGATCTTGACCGACTCGCCTTCACCGACCATCAGAACCTGGTCGAGAGTGATTTGGGAACCCACGTCGGCCGGTATCTGTTCTACCTTGATCTTTTCGCCAGCGGCAACGCGATACTGCTTGCCTCCGGTTTTTATCACCGCGTACATGGTGTTACTCCAGTTTTGATGAACCCTCTATTCTAGAAGAGAAGCGGGGGAAGGTCAAGTAAACCGTGATGCGAAAAGAGCAACGTGTATACAGGTTGCGAAATATCACGCTATACCGCGCTGTTCGCGATTGTTATTATCGGTATCTCTCGAGTTGCCTTGTCTTTTTCTCATGCGCGTTTCCGTCGAAACCAGCGTTGCCCGCCATACCGGCGACCGTAAGGAACAACAGGATCGTGTTGCGATACTGGCCCATCCGTCGCATCCCGGCGCGTTGCTCGTCGCGCTGGCCGATGGGATGGGCGGGCATAGCGGTGGCGCGATGGCTGCCGAGCAGATCATCCTCGCGGCCCAGCAGGGTCTCGAAGCCTTTTCTCCGGCTACCGAACAACCGTGGCAATTGTTGAACTCGGTGGTTCAGGATGCGCATTCATCCATTCGCCTGAGCCGGTTTACCAGCGAGCAGGACCCGCACAGCACGATCGTGGTGTTCATGCTCTACCGGGGGCGGGCGTACTGGGTGCATTGCGGCGATTCACGCCTCTACCATTTTCGCAACCGCAGGATGATACTGCGCACGCGGGATCATTCGTTGGTCGGGGAGTTGCAACGCCGTGGAAAATTGACAGCGGAAGAGGCTCTTCACCATCCGCAGCGCAACGTGCTGGTTTCCTGTCTGGGCGGAGATCGCACGCCGATGGCCGAGCAGGGCGGTTGCGACAGCGTGGTGGCCGGAGATCACTTCCTGCTTTGTTCTGACGGCCTGTGGAATTACTTCTCCGACGAGGAACTGGCCGATACGCTGGCCAGCCTGTCCGCCAGCGATGCGGCGCAGCGTCTGCTCGATCTGGCTCGCGGACGCTCCCACGGCAGCGGCGACAACATCGCGCTTGCCATCGTCAAGTTCGTTATCGCCAAGGGGTGAGCGCAGATCGGACGCCGTCCTTATCGTGGGTGGCAGGGCGACTCGAACCGGATCGCAGGGTTGCGGACTCCGTTCCTGGTTTTTCCTTCCCTCAGTCCCAGCGTTTCCACCACTCCCCCGTGCCCTTCGAGAAGTACTTGCTGTTGGGAAAGTTCTGGCGCAGCACGCGCTCGGCGTCGTCGCGCAGGGTGTCGAGTTTGAGCCTGTCGTAACTGGCTACCAGCAGGAACAGGGCTTCTTCGTGGGACGGGGCGTTCGGGTATCGCGCGATGACGGACTGACAGCGATTGACGGCGGCGACGTAAGCGCCGCGCCTGTAGTAGTAGCGTGCGACATGGATTTCGTGGGCGGCGAGCGTGTTGACCAGGTATTGCATGCGCATCCGGGAATCGGCAACGTATTTGCTGTTCGGGAAGCGTTCGATGAGCTCACGGAAAGCCTCGAACGCTTCGAGTGCGGCGCGCGGGTCTCGCTGCGTCAGGTCCTTGTTGACCACACCGCCCAGAACGCCGAGGTCTTCGTTGAAATTGGCCAGCCCTTTCAGGTAGTAGGCGTAGTCGACGTCGCTGTGATTGGGATGCAGTTTGATGAATCGGTCGGCCGAGAGGATCGCCAGGTCCGGTTCTCCCGATTTGTAGTAGGCGTAAGCCGTGTCGAGTTGCGCCTGTTGGGCATAGCGACCATAGGGGTAACGCGCTTCGAGCTTCTCGAACATCTTGATCGCCGGATCGTAGTCCTTTTTGGCCATCAGGGACTTGGCTTCGGAATAAAGCTTGTTGGCGTCCCAGTCAGCCGTTTCATCTTTGGACATACTGCCGCACCCGGTCAGGGCCAGGGCGGCGATCAACGCGGTATGCCGGGCCAACTTTCCCGTTACACTTCCAAGTGTGAATGTCATCGAAAGCACTCGCTTGAATAAATCGACGAATTATAGCCATAGCCCGACGGATGCGGGAGGAATTTCCGAGCGAAGGGCCGGGGAGGGTCTGATCGCACGACCGACGGCGGGTGTGATTCCGCCAGAGAGCGCCGGGTTGCGGCTGGATCAGGCGCTGGCGCGTCTGTTTCCCCAATATTCGCGCAGCCGCTTGCAAGCATGGCTGCGCGAGGGGCGTATCCGGGTCGATGGTCGTGTGTCCGATGTTCGCAGCAAGGTGCACGGCGGCGAGCGGCTGGAAATGGAGGTTGCGCCGGAGATGCCCGATGCGCTGGAGGCGGTTGAGGCCGAAGAGATCGCACTTGCCATCGTTTTCGAGGATGAAGACCTGCTGGTGCTCGACAAGCCCGCAGGGTTGGTCGTGCATCCGGGCAACGGCAACCGGAGCGGAACCCTGATGAATGCGCTGCTGCATCATGCTCCGGCGCTGGCCTGCGTGCCGCGTGCGGGCATCGTGCACCGGTTGGACAAGGACACCAGCGGGCTGCTGGTGGTGGCAAAGACACTGACGGCGCAGACCAGTCTGGTTCGGCAGTTGCAGGCGCGCACGGTCGGGCGGCGCTACCTGGCGCTCGTGCACGGCGCGATCGCTCGTGACGGGGAGGTCGACGCGCCGATTGGCCGCCATCCGGTACAGCGCACGAAAATGGCCGTGGTCGGGGGAGGGCGCGCTGCGCGGACCCGCTACGTGGCGCGCGAACGCCTGAATGCAGCAACATTGGTCGAATGTCGGCTGGAGACCGGGCGAACCCACCAGATACGGGTGCACATGGCCCATCTCGGTCATCCCCTCGTCGGCGATCCGGTGTACGGGCCTCGGCGTGTCGCCGACCCGTTGCTGACGGGTTTCGGCCGTCAGGCTTTGCACGCTTTTCGACTGGGGCTGATTCATCCATCGATTGATGAGGCCATGCATTGGTTTTCGCCGCTCCCGGAAGATTTTTCATCCTTGCTGCGCGCCCTCGGCAGTCGTAGCGTAGACGGGATCGACATGGATGCGGACGATGCGTGAACGGGATTCCTTTCTTGTGCCCGACTGGCCTGCGCCGCCCACGGTGCGGGCGCTGGTGACGACCCGGCGCGGCGGGGTCAGCAAGCCGCCTTACGACGAATTCAACCTGGGATTGCACGTCGGCGACGACCCGGCGGCGGTTGTCGCCAATCGCGCCCGATTGCGGCGGCATGTGCCCACTGAGCCGTTCTGGCTCGAACAGGTGCACGGCGTCGAAGTCGCACTGGCCGAAGAGGGGGGAGGCGCGCCGGTTCGCGCCGATGCTTCGGTGACGCGAAAAGCCGGGGTGGTTTGCGCTATCATGACTGCCGACTGTCTTCCCGTCCTGTTCTGTAATGAGGAAGGAACCGTTGTCGCTGCCGCGCACGCGGGTTGGCGCGGCTTGGCGGCTGGCGTGCTTGAAGCGACGCTTGCCGCAATGGCGGTGAAACCGGGACGGATCATGGCCTGGCTCGGGCCTGCAATCGGCCCGAAAGCCTTTGAAGTCGGCGATGAAGTACGGGCGGCCTTTCTGGCATCCGATTCGGACGCAAAAAGAGCTTTCACGCCGCATGAAATAGAAGGAAAATGGTTTGCCGACATTTTTACGCTGGCTCGCCGCAGGCTGATACGAGCGGGAATGAATCAGGATCGGGTTTATGGCGGAGGTGTGTGTACCGTTGCCGGGAGCGAGCGCTTTTACTCCTACCGGCGCGAGGCCAAAACGGGTCGCTTCGCCTCGCTGATCTGGTTTGATGCTTGAGCGTGCGCTATCATCTCCGTTGTGGGCAGCGATGTCACTGGATGGATGACCATCAATAATCAACAGGCGCGGACGACACAACGCAATGTTGTCCGAGTTCAGGGAGAAGAACATGTCTGACAACACAAACAACAAGCAACTAGGCGATGACATGCAGGCCATGATGCAGGCAGGGCAGGCCATGCTGAAAGGTTTTTTTGAAACATTGGCGAAACAACATGTTGCCATGCAGGACACGACGGGGCTGGCCGCAACGAGCCTGCCCATGCCCGATACTGAAACCCTGACGGATCTGCAGAAAGAATTTGCGGCCAGTCACATGGCCTTGTGGACGTCGATGCTGGGACGCAAACCCGGCGAAAAGGCCGATCCGGTCATCTCGCCCGAGCCGGGCGACAAGCGTTTTTCGTCGGCGGAGTGGTTGAACAATCCAATGTACGATTACCTGCGCCAGTCGTATCTGATCAATTCCCGCTTCCTGAGTCAGGTCACGGACAACGTGCCGATGACCGACGAACGGGCCAAGGCTCGCCTGCAATTCCTGACCCGGCAATACATCGATGCGCTGGCGCCGAGCAACTTTGCCGCAACCAATCCTGAGTTCGTTAGCGCCGCGCTCGAAACCGAGGGAAAGAGCATTACGCGCGGCATCCAGAATCTGCTTTCCGACCTCGAAAAGGGGCGGGTCTCGATGACTGACGAGACCGTTTTCGAGGTCGGTCGTGAGTTGGCCATCACGCCGGGCGCGGTCATTTTCGAGAACGAACTGTTCCAGTTGATCCAGTACGCGCCGCTGACGGAAAAGGTTGCGCACACGCCCTTCCTGATCGTGCCGCCCTGCATCAACAAGTATTACATCCTCGATTTACAGGCGGAAAACTCGTTCGTGCGCTACATCGTCGAACAGGGGCACACCGTGTTCCTGGTGTCGTGGAAGAACGCGGGGCCGGAAGACGCCAACAGAACCTGGCACGACTACGTTGAACTGGGTCCGCTCACCGCGCTCAAGGTCGTGCGTGAAGTCACCAAGGTCAAAAAACCCAACATACTCGGGTTCTGTGTCGGGGGAACCATTCTCACCACGGCGCTGGCGGTGGCGCGGGCGCGTGGCGACGACCCGGCTGCCAGCGTAACTTACCTGACGACGTTGCTTGATTTCTCCGACACGGGTGAAATCGGTTGCCTGGTCGACGAGGCCAGCGTACAGATGCGCGAAAACACCATCGGCAGGGGAGGCTTGCTGAAAGGGCAGGAACTCGCCAACGTGTTTTCGTTCCTGCGCGCCAACGATCTCGTCTGGCAGTACGTCGTCGGCAACTACCTCAAGGGGGGCACGCCCAAGGCGTTCGACCTGCTGCACTGGAATTCGGATGCGACCAACCTTCCGGGGCCGTTCCTTGCATGGTACCTGCGTAACATGTACCTCGAAAACAACCTGCGCATACCCGGACGGCTGACCGTGGCAGGAGAGAAGATCGATCTGGGCAAGATAGATGCTCCGGTCTACTTCTTCGCGGCGCTGGAAGATCATATCGTGCCGTGGAAGACATCCTATCTCGGTCGCGCCCTGCTGGGCGGGGAGACCACGTTCGTGCTGGGAGCAAGCGGCCATATCGCGGGAACCATCAACCCGGTGAAGAAAAATCGGCGCAGTTACTGGACGAATCCGGCCAATGTGTCCTCGCCGGACGAATGGCTGGCAGGCGCGCAGGAGCATCCGGGAAGCTGGTGGGCGCACTGGATCGAATGGCTGAACGGTTTTGCGGGTCGTCAGGTGGAAGCGCGCGGCCGACTCGGCAGCGCGAAGTACGAGCCGATCGAGCCGGCGCCCGGACGTTACGTGAAGGTGCGGGCCTGAGGCATCGAACGGGGCAGGGCGGAATACTCCCACCCCCTCTTCCGCAAGCGGGAGAGGGGGGTATTTCGGTCATTCCGGCATTCCCTCTCCCCTCGCGGGAGAGGGTGGCCCGAAGGGCCGGGAGAGGGGGGAGGCAGGTTCAAACTGAGGCGCTACCCGCCTCGGCTCTTTTCTCGTTGTCATTCGTGCTTATGATACAATCTGTAGGTTTTGCGGTGCATCATGCCGCATGATGGGCTGGGCTTTTTACTGCGGGAGCGGTCGAGGTCCAAAGTGTAAATTTTCCCTGGAGAGAACAATGACTCAAAGAGTTGCTCTTGTCACCGGCGCCATGGGCGGCCTCGGTACTGCTATTTGTCAGGAACTGGCCAAAGCCGGTCACAAGGTCGTTGCGGCTTACCATCCTGAGTTCGACAACAAGGACCAGTGGGTACAGGAACAGGTTGCCGCCGGTTTCAAGGATTTCGTCCCGGTTGCAGGCGACGTGGGCGATCTGGCCTCGGTGCAGGCGATGGTAGCCGAGGCCGAGCAGAAGGCCGGTCCCATCGACATTCTCGTCAACAACGCCGGGATCACCCGCGACAAGATGTTTGCCAAGATGGAGCGGGACCAGTGGGACGCGGTCATCAATACCAACCTGACCAGCCTGTTCAACGTCACCAAACAGGTTTCGGCCAAGATGGCTGAACGTGGATGGGGCCGCATCATCAACATCTCGTCGATCAACGGCGTCAAGGGTCAGGCCGGACAGGCCAACTACTCCGCTGCCAAGGCAGGCGTGATCGGTTTCACCAAGGCGCTGGCGCAGGAACTGGCCGCCAAGGGCGTGACCGTCAACGCCATAGCTCCGGGTTACGTCGCCACCAAGATGGTGATGGCGATCCGCGAAGACGTCCTGAAAAGCATCGTCGATTCCGTTCCGATGAAGCGTCTGGCCAAGCCGGAAGAAATCGGTTATGCCGTGACCTTCCTCGCCGACGAGTTGTCCGGCTTTACCACGGGTGCCACGCTCAACATCAACGGCGGCCTGTACTATCAATAATAAGTTGCCGGGTGTATTGGATTTCACAATCCACAAGTCTCAAACCCCGCCGGTCGGCGGGGTTTATGTTTTTTTTTGAGACAATTGGGGTGAATGCGGGCCGAGCGCAATCCTCGCCGTTTATGGCGAGGTCAGTGAGACAAGCGTTTTTGAGGCCGCCGATCCCTCTGAATTGAATCGAGGAATCCCCGTCATTCATGGCGGGGCGACTTCAAAATCTCATCCACTGGGATGAGCCGCTGGTAGCCTAGGAGAAAGCACATGGGCGAGCAAGTACGCCTGATCAAAAAATACCCCAACCGTCGTCTTTACGACACCCGAACCAGCGCCTACATCACCCTCAGTGATGTCAAGGAGCTCGTGCTCGTGCATGAAGACTTCCAGGTGGTCGATGCCAAGACGGGCGAAGACCTCACCCGTAGCATCCTGCTGCAAATCATCCTGGAAGAAGAAAGCGGCGGCATGCCGATGTTTACCAGCGATCTGCTCTCTCACGTAATCCGTTTCTACGGCCATGCCTTGCAGGGCATGATGGGCAAGTACCTCGAAAACAACATCAAGGCGTTTTCCGACATGCAGAGCAAGCTCCAGGATCAGGTGCGCGGCATCTATGGCGACAACACCTCCATCAGCAAGGATCTGTGGGCGCAATTCCTGAATTTCCAGGGGCCTGCATTGCAGAACATGATGGGCGCATACGTGGAGCAGTCGACAAAAATGTTTCAGCAGATGCAGGAACAGGTCGAAAACCAGACGCGCAACATGTTCACGGGTTTCCAGTTTCCTACCCAGTTTCCAGCGCATTATGGTAGCGTGGGAAAAGGTGAAAATACGCCTCTGTCCTCCTCAAAAAAGTAGAAATACGAGGGTTTGCCCGGTTTTGTGCGGCTTGATCCGGGCATGCTCTGCGCCCCCGTTACGGGGCGTTTCGATATTGAACATACATGAGTCCTTCGTCCTCTGAACAGCTTCCCCGAGTGGGTTTCGTCAGCCTCGGTTGTCCCAAGGCGACGGTCGATTCCGAGCAGATCCTGACCTGCCTTGCCAGGGAAGGGTACGAAATCACGGCATCGACCGAAGAAGCCGATCTCGTCATCATCAATACGTGCGGTTTCATCGACGCGGCCATCGAGGAATCGCTCGATGCCATCGGCGAGGCGCTGGCCGCGAACGGCAAGGTCATCGTTACCGGCTGTCTGGGGGCGCGCGCCAGACTCGTTCGGGAAGCGTATCCGCAAGTGTTGGCGGTCACCGGCCCGCATGCTCTCGAAGCCGTCATGCGGGCCGTGCATTGTCATCTGCCCATGCCGGTCGATGCCGTGCCTGTGCCGCCGGAAGGGATTCACCTTACCCCGCGCCACTACGCCTACCTGAAGATTTCCGAAGGCTGCAATCACGGCTGCTCCTTTTGCGTCATCCCCTCGCTGCGCGGCCCGCTGGTGAGTCGTCCGATTCATGAAGTGATGCATGAGGCCGAAACGCTCGTCTCGGCAGGCGTGCGGGAGATTCTCGTCATCGCACAAGACACGCCCGCCTACGGTCTCGACGTGGGTTTTCGCACCGGCTTCTGGAACGGGCGGCCACTGAAGACACGCCTCCTGGAGCTTGCCAGCGCCCTTGGAGAGTTCGGCGTCTGGATACGCCTGCACTACATGTATCCGTATCCCGCCGTGGACAGGATCGTCGAGCTCATGGCCGAGGAGAAAATCCTGCCGTATCTCGACGTGCCTTTTCAGCATGCCAGCCCTCGCATCCTTCAAGCGATGCGGCGACCGGCGAACACTGAAAACGCGCTCGAACGCATCCGTCGCTGGCGTGCCATCTGTCCGGACATCACCATCCGCTCCACTTTCATTACCGGCTTTCCCGGCGAGACCGAAGAAGATTTCGAGCAACTGCTGCGTTTTCTCGAAGAAGCGCGGCTCGATCGCGTCGGCGCGTTCGCCTACTCCCCGGTCGAAGGCGCTTCGGCCAACGCTCTGCCCGGCGCGGTTCCCGAAGATTTGCGGGAAGAACGCCGCCAACGGCTGATGGAATGCCAGGAAGACATTTCCACCCAATGCCTCGAAGCGAGAATCGGGCGCGAAATCACCGTACTGGTCGACGAAGTCAATGAAGAGGAGGGTGCGATTGCCCGCTCGCCGGGTGACGCGCCGGATATCGACGGACTGGTCATCATTCCCGAAGGCGAGGGGATCGAACCCGGCGATTTCGTCCGCGTCAGGATCATCGACTGCGACGTGCACGACCTATACGCCGAACGCCTCGATGGCGATGACCGGGACTGAACCCGGCGGCGGCGTATCCGGCCTGCCGACCCGTCTCGCTGCCCTCGTCGGCAGCGACCACGTACTGACCGATCCCGCCGCAATGTCGCCGTATCTCACCGACTATCGCGGCAACTATGTTGGGCGCGCCCTGGCCGTCGTCAAACCGGCGAACACCCAGGAAGTTGCCGCCGTCGTCAAGCTTTGCTCGGAAACTGGCGTGCCGATCGTTCCGCAAGGCGGCAATACGGGTTTGAGCGGTGGGGCGACGCCATTGCCGGATGGATTGTCGATCCTCGTGAGCTTGTCGCGCCTCGACCGAATCCGCGCGCTCGACGCCGCGAACGACACCCTCTGCGTGGAAGCCGGTTGTACCCTGGCCGCCGTGCAGGAAGCCGCCGCCACGGCGGGACGGCTGTTTCCGCTTTCGCTGGCTTCCGGCGGCAGTTGTGAGATCGGCGGCAATCTTTCCACCAACGCTGGCGGGGTGCACGTGCTGCGCTACGGCAACATGCGTGAGCTTACCCTCGGGCTGGAAGTCGTCCTGCCCGATGGCCGGGTCTGGAACGGTCTGCGAGGTCTGCGCAAGGACAACACCGGCTACGACCTCAAGCAACTGTTTATCGGCGCGGAGGGCACACTGGGCATCATCACTGCCGCAGTCCTCAAACTCTTTCCCGCGCCCAATGCCAGGGCGACGGCCTGGGCGGACGTTCCCGATCCGACAGCGGCGGTCGCATTGCTCGCGCGCTTTCGCGCTGCCTGCGGCGACAGGGTGAGCGCCTTTGAACTCGTCGGACGGCAACTGCTCGAACTGGCCTCCAGGCACATGCCGCACAGCCACGCCCCTGCGCCCTCGAATTGGTCGGTATTGGTGGATCTCACGGAGTTTTCTGCCGACGCCTCGCTCCTTCCCTTGCTCGAACAAACGCTGGAGGCGGCCATCGGGGCAGGGGAGGCGAGCGATGCCGTCATTGCCGCTTCGCAATCTCAGGCTGATGCCCTTTGGGCCTTGCGAGAAAATGCCAACGAAGCGCAGAAGCGCGAGGGCTTCAGCATCAAGCACGACATTTCCGTGCCCGTGAGCAGCATCCCCGAATTCATTGCCCGCGCCGACGACGCCCTGCGCGCGTGGCAACCCGGCGTGCGCATCATCGTTTTCGGTCACATCGGCGATGGCAACCTGCATTACAACCTGTTTCCGCCGCCCGGAGAGGATGAAGCGACCTTCATCGCGCGCGTCGATGAGGCCAACCGGATCGTGTATGAACTTGTTGTTGCACTGGGAGGCTCGATTTCGGCGGAACACGGACTCGGGCAACTCAAGCGCGAGGCAATCGTCCGATACAAGGACGCGCTCGAACTCGAGCTCATGCGCACGATCAAACACGCCCTCGATCCGCACGGCCTGATGAATCCGGGGAAAGTGCTTTGATGCCCATCGGAAGTCATACCCGCCGGTCTCCGGCCTTGTCCAGCCCGTAGGCCTGGGCTACGCTTGCTTCATGATGTGAATGACCATCCGGAGTCTTTTTATGCTTTCATCATCAGAAAGAGTTTTGTGTATCCATGCCGCACCTTTTGGCAATAGCGTATGTCTGCTACCGGAGCTCCGCTTTTTGGCGGAGAAACATGGTCAGCCGATCGATGTTCTCATCAAGAATCAGTCATTTCTCGAGCTTTATAACGGTATCGACTATGTGGGACAGGTTTTGCTGATACGGAACTGGAAGTTTTGGCCCTGGTTTCTGCTACGCATGATGTCGCTACAGAAGCGGATGAAATATGACCACATATATATTCTCAACTTGCCTCATGCGCGCAGTTTTTTCAGGATTTTTCCATTTTTCAGGGATCTTCCGCGTCAAATCAGGCTGGGGTTTCCAGAAGAAGTGCGGAAATCCAGAATGCACCCGGATCTGACGGTTCCGATTGCTTTGGGCCCGTCAGTCTTGGTGGTGAGCGAACAGGAACACGAGGAAGTAAGGCAACTGTTGAGCGGGAATTACGGATGGTGCGGTGAACAGATCGTCCTGTTTCATCCAGGCTGTGCGCATGTCGTGAAAGGAAGGCGTGAACTGACTACGGGGAACCCCAAGCAATGGCCGGTAGAAAGCTGGCAAAAAACCATATCCGAAATCAGGACGCAGATGCCGGATGCCATGTTTATCACCACAGGAACCGCAAACGAACGCAAGCTGACTGAAGAAGTCATTGCAGGCATAACTGGAAAAACAGTGTCTCTGGCGGGTTCCCTTTCCTTGCGTCACTTATTGGCTCTGCAATCGATGGCGCATTCCTGTATTTCCATCGACACAGGCCCGGCCCATACTGCCATGTCGGTCGGATGCCCGACGCTTATTTTGTACGGTCGCCACGACCCGCGTTATCTGGCACGGTGCAGCCCAAAAGGATGGGGTCCGGCAATCACCATCAGGGGTTTCCGAAACAGAGAGGAAGTGGGTTCAAAAGGATTTGAAGATCCCATCAAAAGCATACTGCCGGAAACGGTTATTCGTCTTTGGCAAAAATTACCTCTTCGCCTGAGTCAGCCGCTTCCGGAGCATTTCGTTTCGCATTACTGCGAAGGGGATACGGAGCCGGAGGTTCTGCCGATTCTTTTTTGAGAAAAACCGCGTCAAACCTCGGAATTGGCGATACGCGAACTGGCCAGTGACAGCCGGGTGGCCAGCACGGTGAGGAAACTCTGGTAAAAGTGCATGCGGCATGCGTCGGAGGCGCGTTCCAGCGCGTGTTTGCGGATGGTGACGAGCCGTACTTTGGTCGTTGCTTCGACCGAAGCGGAGCGCACGCCCTTGCCGGCGGAGAACAGGGCGATTTCGCCGAAGCAGTCTCCTGGGGTGAGTACGCCGAGCAGGGCGCGGTTTCTTTTGACATTGGCTTCGCCTTCGACCAGAAAGCTGAAGTGATCGCCCGCTTCGCCTTCCTTGAGGATGACCGTGCCGGGCCGAAACTGATCCCATTGCGAAAAACCGATGGTTTCCCACAGTTCGACATCGGGAAACTTGTTGAAGAAGGGCAGTGTCCGCAGGAAGCGGAATTTTTCGGTCTCCGGTAGTGCCTCCTGGTCGGATTTCAGGACGCAGTTGCGGAAGGCGAGGGTGAGATCGTGCGAGAACTCGGTCCAGTTCTGGTAGCGGTGCTCGACATCCTTGTCCATCGCGCGGTGCACGATGGCCTCAAGTTCTTCGGGGATTTCCGGTCGGTATTCGGTGACCGGGGGCGGTGTTTCGTTGGCGATGCAGTAGATGAGGTTGTAGCTGCTGTCGCACTCGAACGGCAGATGCCCGGTGAGCAACTGGTACATCACGACGCCGAGCGAATAGATGTCCGAGCGGTGATCGATCTGTATTTCACGCACTTGTTGCGGCGACATGTACGCAGGCGAGCCGAGATTGGCGATTTGCGTAGCGTCGCTCGTCGCCTGGAAGGCCGAGCCGAAGTCCGTGATGCGGATGTCGTTTCCCTCCGCCGTGGAAAGCAGGATGTTGGCGGGCTTGATGTCGCGGTGGATGATGCCCTTGTGGAAGGCGTGATCGAGCGCCCGCGTGCATTTGAAGATGATTTCGATCACGCGCTCCAGCGGAGCCAGTTTGCCGCGATGCGTCAGGGCTTCCAGGGTTCCGCCGGGAACGTATTCCATTGCCACGTAGGCGTCATCGGTATCGACGACCGCGTCGTAGATTTGCACGATATGCGGGTGCTTGAGTTTGCCCGCGAGCGATGCCTCGTTGACCAGGAGTTGCCGGAACAGTCGTCCGCGATGGGGAGGTTTGAAATAGACGGGGTCGATCCGCTTGAGTGCGACTTCGCGCTGGTTGAAAGGGTCCCAGGCCAGATAAACGCTACTCGTCGCTCCTGTGCCGAGCAGGCGGCGTATTTCGTATTTGCCGATCCGCTCTTCGAGAGGCATCACGTCACCTTTTGAGAGTCCAGATCGTTGCGGGCGCGGGCGATGGCTGCGCGTACCGCGTCGGGAGCCGTGCCGCCGATGTGCGCGCGCGCGCAAAGCGAGCCTTCGATGGAAATGGCTGCGAGCGCGTCTTCAGCCAGTCGTTCGGCAGCGCCGGGAACCGGGGCGAGGGCTGCCCGCAGTTCGTCGAGGCTCAGGCGGGAGAGGTCGAGGCCGCGTTCCTCGGCGGCGCGCACCGCCAGCGCCACGGCCTCGTGCGCGTCGCGGAAGGGCAGCCCCTTTTTCACCAGGTAATCGGCAAGGTCGGTGGCGGTGGCATGCCCCTGCGTAAGTGCGGCGCGCATGTTGTCGGGTTTGACCCGAATGCCGTCGATCATGTCGGCGTAGATGGTGAGGGTGTCGATCACGGTGTCTGCCGTGTCGAACAGCGGCTCCTTGTCTTCCTGGTTGTCCTTGTTGTAGGCCAGCGGCTGGCCTTTCATGAGGGTGAGCAGCGCCACGAGATGACCGTTGACGCGCCCGGTCTTGCCGCGCACGAGCTCGGGCACGTCGGGATTTTTCTTTTGCGGCATGATCGAGGAGCCGGTGCAGAAGCGGTCAGCAAGGTCGATGAAGCCGACGCGCGGACTCATCCACAGGATGATTTCTTCCGAGAGCCTTGAGAGATGTGTCATCAGCAGCGCGCTGGCCGCGCAGAATTCGATGGCAAAGTCGCGATCGCTCACGGCATCCAGCGAGTTGCGGCAGATCTCATCGAAACCCAGTTCAGTGGCAACCGATTCGCGGTCGATCGGGTAACTGGCTCCGGCCAGCGCCGCCGCGCCCAGCGGCAGGCGGTTCGTGCGGCGGCGGCAGTCCGTGAAACGCTCGAAGTCCCGGCGGGTCATCTCGTAATAGGCAAGCAGGTGGTGGCCGAATGTCACCGGCTGCGCGACCTGGAGATGCGTGAAGCCGGGCATCGGCGTGTCGGCGTGCGCCTCTGCCACGTCGAGCAGGCGACGTTGAAAGATCTCGATGAGTTCGAGAATGTGGTCGATGGCCTCCCGCAGCCACAGGCGGATGTCGGTGGCGACCTGATCGTTGCGGCTGCGTCCCGTGTGCAGGCGCTTGCCCGCGTCGCCCACGAGCGCGGTCAGGCGTTTTTCGATATTGAGGTGAACGTCCTCGTCGTCGAGCGTCCATTGAAACTCCCCGCGCGCGATCTCAACCGCGATCTGTGCCATGCCGCGTTCGATATCGGCGAGATCTCCTTCGGAGAGAATCCCTTGTCGGGCGAGCATCCGGGCGTGGGCGAGCGACCCTTTGATGTCCTGCGTCGCCATGCGGCGGTCGAAGAAGACCGAGGCGGTATAGCGTTTGACCAGTTCCGATACGGGCTCGTTGAAGCGCCCGGACCAGGTTTTCGTGGATTCGGGGGGCGGGGTGTGTTCAGGGGTCATGGCGGGGATGTTCGGAATTTTTGTGTCCCGTGCGGGCGGTTAGAAGAAGGGCAGGGCAGTGTTGGTGCAAAGTCTACCAAGGTTTGTGATGGCGATAGTGGAAGAAGTGACGGTAGTTGTGTTCGCCCAAGGGCCAAACACGCTGGTTCTGGCCGGGTATTTCATGCGATGTGCGCGTGGTACTCTGCTATTTCCCTGGAGAACCCTGCTGAATGGAACTTGATATGTCTCGGCGACTTGCGAACAAGCTGGTTATTTTGAGAGTAGTGCTGTGCCTGGCAGGCATTGGCGTGAGCAGTGGGCTGTTGGCTCAAAACGGTACTGTATTGACATCCGATGGCAAACCGGCTGTTTCGTTGACTGAAAATGTTGCTCCAGCGCTGGAAGACGAACCGGCACCCATAACAACGCCAGCAGGAAGCAGGATATACAAGCCGGAGGAACTTGTTTGGATATGTATTCATAATCGCGGTAATGAATGCGGTTACATCAATATTCAGGGTGAGGTGGTCATTCCGTTGAGGTTTGAAGGCACTATGGGTTTTTCCAGCAATGGTCTGGCAGAGGCTCGGGAAAACGGGAAATGGGGTTACATCAATACTCAGGGCGAATGGGTGATTTCGCAAAGATTTGAATCTTTTCCTATCACCCCCGATGGTTTGGTACTGACTCAAGAAGACGGGAAATACGGCTACGCCGACGTTCAGGGCAAGATAGTGATTCCGCTGAGGTTTGAGAACGCCGAGCTTTTTTTCGTCAATGGCTTGGCAGCGGCTAAGGAAAACGGGAAATGGGGTTTTATCAACGTTAAAGGAAAATGGATAATTCCACCGAGGTTTGAGTGGGTTGGTTATTTTGATGATACTGGTTTGGCAATGGCAAGGCTGGAGAAAAATGGAGAATTGGGTTACATCAACACCAAAGGTGAATGGGCGATTCCTCCAAAGTTTGAGAGTGTCGGGTATTTTTCCGACAACGGCTTGGCAGCGGTCAAGGAAAACGGGAAATGGGGTTATATCAATGTCAAAGGCAAATTGGCGATTCCTCCAAAGTTTGAGAGCGCCGCGCATTTTTCCATCAACGGTTTGGCAGCGGCCAAGGAAAACGGGAAATGGGGTTTCATCAATGCCAAAGGTAAATGGGCGATTCCTCCAAGGTTTGAAGATGCTCGGTATTTTTCTGTCAACGGCTTGGCAGTGGTCGAGGAAAACGGGAAATGGGGTTTTATCAATGCCAAGGGTAAATGGGTGATCATGCCAAGATTTGAAGATGCTTGGGCGTTTTCCGTCAACGGCTTGGCAGCGGTCAAGGAAAACGAGAAATGGGGCTTCATCAATGCCAAAGGTGAATGGGTGATTCCGCCAAGGTTTGCAGCAACTAATGGGGGTTTTCGTGCCGACGGCTTGGCACTGGTCGAAGAACACGGAAAAAAGACTTACATCGACATGAGCGGCCTGATCGTTATCCAGGTAGACAAAATATGTGGCCTTGAAGTCCTGAAAAATGGCAAGGGCGAAATAATCTGGCCGAAAGCTGACGCTATCGAAACTTGCTTATCGATTTAAAATAATAATAATTGAATGGAGCGCTGCGACGACCAGAAGGCCGTGGCGACGGTGCCGAAAACGATACGTATATCCCTTGAAACCGGCCTGGTGTTCAGTCCAACGTCCGCCGATAAGTCTTCAGCCCCGCAGCCAGCACCACGCCGGTAAAGAGCAGGATGGGCCAGATATGGGGCCAGAGCAGTTCCAGCCCGTTGCCTTTGAGAAGAATGCCCCGCGCGAGCACCAGAAAGTGGGTGAGCGGCAGAATATTGCCGATGGCCTGCGCCCATCCGGGCATGGCCTGGAAGGGGAACATGAATCCGGAGAGCAGGATCGACGGGAGAAAAAAGAATATCGTCATCTGCATCGACTGCAACTGGTTGCGGGCAATGGAACTGAAGGTGATGCCGAGCGTGAGATTGGCGCAGATGAAGAGCAGCACCATGCCGTAGAGAAGGAGCAGGCTCCCCTGTATGGGAATGTCGAAAATCCAGCGGGATGCCGTCAGGATCAGCGTGACCTGCAAGAGCCCGATGATGATGTAGGGAATGATCTTGCCGGTGAGCACTTCCAGCGGCGTGGCCGGGGTGGCAAGCAGGTACTCGAAAGTGCCCCGCTCCCGCTCACGGGTCATGGCGAGTCCGGTCATGAGCACCATCGTCATGGTCAGGATGACCCCCATCAGGCCTGGCACGATGTTGTAGGCGGTGAGTCCTTCCGGGTTGTAGCGGCGGTGGATGCGCAAATCGACCGGCGCAGGAGGCGGGCGGCTCAGGCCCGGTAAATCCGGCGCGAAAACCTGATGTCCCAACTGGTTCAGCACGGCAATCGCGCCGCCCATCGCCAAGGGGTCGGTGGCATCCGCTTCCACCAGCAGGGCAGGCGTCCTGCCTCGCGCCAGATCGCGGTGGAATCCCGGCGGGAAGGTGACGACGAACTTGACCCGCCCTTCGTCCAGCAGTTCATCCGCCTGTCGGGCGTCAATGCTGCCGATGATGTCGAAATAGCTGCTGTTCTTCATGGCCGCGACGTATGACCGTGCGAAAGGGCCGGGATCGGCCATGACGACGGCGGTGGGCAGATGCCGTGGGTCGGTGTTGATGGCGAAGCCGAAAAGCAGGAGTTGAACGATGGGGATGCCGACGATCATGGCAAAGGTGATCCTGTCCCGCTTCAACTGAAGGAATTCCTTGATCAGGATGCCGAGCCAGCGCGATACGGAGAAGGTAGAGAAGCGCCTCATGATTCAGCGCCCGCCGCTGCCGTATTGATCCTGATCGCCCCGCATGAGATGGATGAAGGCATCTTCCAGCGAAGGCGGGATGGGGCGCATCTGCAAGGGGCTGTCCGCGAGCGCGGCCTCCAGACTGCTCTGGAGGCGGGCTGCGTCTCGTCCGCTGACATGGAGAGCGGTTCCGAAGCTCGCCACCATTTCGACGCCCGGCAACTGCCGCAGGATTGAAGTAAAACCATGAAGTTTGGGGCCGCTGATTTCCCAGGTATTCAGGGCGAGGCTGTCGACGACTTCTTCCGCCGTGCCGCAAGCCAGCAATTGTCCGTAGGAGATATAGCCGAGCCGGTGACAGCGTTCCGCTTCGTCCATGTAATGCGTGGAGACGAGCACGGTGATACCGGCGGCGGACAGGCGGTGGATCTCCTCCCAAAAGTCCCGCCGGGCCTTGGGGTCGACTCCGGCGGTAGGCTCATCGAGCAACAGTAGCCTTGGTTGATGCAACAGGCAGGAGGCCAGCGCCAGCCGTTGTTTCCATCCGCCGGAGAGCGCTCCCGCAAGTTGTCGGCGACGACCTGCCAGACCCAGTTCTTCCAGGGTGCGTGTCACCGCCTGACGGCGATTCGCCACGCCGAACATGCGGGCGACGAAATCCAGGTTTTCTTCGATGCTAAGATCGTCCCAGAGCGAAAACCGTTGGGTCATGTAGCCCACCTGGGATTTGATCCGGATGCTGTCCTTCACGACATCCAGTCCCAGGCAGATGCCTCGGCCACTGTCCGGGGTGAGCAGGCCGCAGAGCAGCCGGATGGAGGTGGTCTTGCCGCTGCCGTTGGGGCCGAGAAAGCCGAAAATCTCGCCTTCCCGCACTTGCAGGGCCAGATCCTTTACGACGTGCTTGT
>Ga0099364_10003385_pt1 | contig 24750 bp, 24 predicted proteins | sample TergutTh196P3_FD_73070 | JGI IMG/M metagenome (GOLD analysis project Ga0099364, IMG submission 73070) | Microcerotermes parvus P3 segment gut microbial communities from Pointe-Noire, Republic of the Congo - Th196 P3 | ecosystem: Host-associated > Arthropoda: Insects > Digestive system > Gut ...
ATCGGTCAAAATATCGCCAAACAGGTTTTCGGTAACCAATACGTCGAAACTTTTTGGCCACTGAATAATACGCATTGCAGCGTTGTCCACAAACATAAATTCAGTTTCAATATCGGGATACTGCGGGGCGATTTCCTGCCCGATTTGACGCCACAAACGCGAAGTTGCCAGTACATTGGCTTTATCTACAATCGTTACTTTTTTATTCCGCTGTCCGGCAAATTTATATGCAAGATGAAGAATACGCTCCACTTCCTCGCGCGTATAAATGCAGGTATCGTAAGCCGTATTTCCGTCTTCTGCTCTTCCTTGCGGACGACCGAAATACATTCCGCCTGTGAGCTCACGGATACACATAAAATCGGCGCCTTCAATCAACTCAGCACGCAACGGCGATTTATGCAGCAACGATTCAAACGTAGTAACCGGACGAATATTGGCATACAAGCCAAGGTCTTTGCGCATTTTGAGCAAACCTTGCTCCGGGCGAATTTTTGCACTCGGATTATTATCGTATTTTGGATCTCCAATCGCACCAAACAATACGGCGTCAGACTTCATACAAAGCGCGTGTGTTTCAGGTGGATAAGGATTTCCTACTTTATCAATGGCGTGAGCGCCCGTAATGCCGAATTCGTATGTTAGTTCGTGACCGAATTTTTCGCAAACGGCTTTGGTTACGTTCAATGCCTGTTCTGTGATTTCGGGACCAATGCCGTCGCCGGGCAATACTGCAATGTTGATTTTCATATTGTATATAATATTTTTTGCAAAAGTATCTCTTTTTTTTCTATTTGACGAAAGCAAATAGAAAAAAACACATTCTAATCTATTTCTAAAATGTCAACAAAGCATTTTACCGCGCCGAAAACACAAACGAAATTGAAGGAAGCGGAATCGGATTATCGTTTGCACTGCGCATTTTCGATAAAAACAACATCAAGTATCAAATCGATTCGGAAATAAATGTTGGAACGAAAATAACAATCTATTTTAGATTTTAGATTTACGATTTTAGATTGAATGCTTATCTTTGCATTTTATTTACGATTTCAGCCAAATCGTAAATCCAAAATCTAAAATCGTAAATAAAATAATGATTGACAATTCGATATTTAACGATAAAAAAGTTGCTTTTTACACGCTTGGTTGCAAACTTAATTTTACCGAAACGTCTTACATCGGCAGAAATCTGACCGAAAATGGTTTCCGCAAGGCAAAAACGGGCGAAAAAGCCGACGTGTGTATCATCAACACTTGCTCGGTTACCGAAATTGCCGACCGCAAAAGCCGTCAGGCAATTAACAAACTTGCCAAAGCGAATCCCGACGCATTTGTCATTGTAACAGGCTGTTACGCACAACTCAAACCCGAAGAAATCGCGAAATTGGAAAATATTGATTTGGTGCTCGGCGCGAACGAAAAATTCAATATTATTGAACATCTCGAAAAAATCGAAAAAAAGAAAACCAAGGTCATTCATTCGCCGATTCAAAATGTGCGCGAATTTCACCCATCGTGCTCGCAAGACGACCGCACGCGCTATTTTCTAAAAGTGCAAGACGGATGCGATTATTTTTGCACTTACTGCACCATTCCGTTTGCGCGCGGCAGAAATCGCAACGCATCTATTGCCGACACGGTTAAGTTAGCCCAAAAAGTTGCTGACGAAGGAGCCAAAGAAATTGTTATCGCAGGTATCAACACAGGCGCATTCGGAAAATCGACCGGCGAAACTTTTTTTGAATTGATACAAGCGTTAGAAAAAGTCGAAGGCGTGGAACGTTTCCGCATTTCGAGCATCGAGCCGAATTTGCTGACAGACGAAATTATTTGCTTTGTGGCACAATCTAAAAAATTTGCGCCACACTTTCATATTCCGTTGCAATCGGGTAGTAACGATGTGTTGAAACTAATGAAACGCCGATACGACCGAGAGCTTTTTGCCGAAAAAACAGAACGAATCAGAGAACTAATGCCCGATGCTTTTATCGGCGTTGATGTAATTGTAGGAACACGTGGTGAAACTGATGCGTATTTTGAAGATGCACGCCGATTTATTTCGACATTAGACATTTCGCAACTCCACGTTTTTACTTATTCCGAAAGAAAAAACACGCAAGCGTTGAAAATTGAACACGTTGTTAGTCCGCAAGAAAAAAAGCGCAGAAGTGAAATTTTGCACACCATTTCCGAAGAAAAAACAACGCAATTTTACAAAAATCAAATCGGAAAAACTGCCAATGTACTTTGGGAATCAAAGAAAAACGGAACTACTATGAACGGATTTACTGAAAATTATGTTCGTGTAACTGCACCTTATGATAAAGCGTTGATAAATAAAGTGCAAGAAGTGGTATTGGGTGATTTTTCGGATAATAAAGATATTATTTCGTTGATTGTAAGGCGATTAACTGAGTAGCAAATAAATATTGAATATAAAAATGACAGACTTTTTAAGATTTTTTTTACCGATATTTTTCATTATTTATTTTGGAGTTGTCTTTATTTTAAAATCGGTTATAGTAGCAAAACAAACCGGTAAAAACCCATTTGTATTGCCCAAAGATGAAAGTGCTTTCGGACTTATAGGTACTTATATGAAATTGACATTTGCAGTTCTTTTTGTGTATGTTCTTATTTATGCTTTTTGCACGACTTGGTACAACTACTTTCTGCCGATTTCCCAACTTGACAGCCAAACAATAAAATACATTGGACTTGCCCTTTTGCTTTTTTCATTCGTTTGGATAGTAATAGCACAGATAAATATGAAAAATTCGTGGCGGATTGGTATTGACGCTGAAACAAAAACAGAATTAATAACGAACGGACTTTTTTCTATCTCTCGCAATCCTGTTTTTTTCGGAATGATTTTAAGTTTATTTGGGCTGTTCCTTATAACGCCAAACGCATTGACAATTTTAATCTTGGTTTTGGGATTTGTCCTTATTCAAATACAAATCAGACTTGAAGAAGAGTTTTTAACTAAAGACCTCGGACAAGAATATTTAGCGTACAAACAAAAGGTAAGACGATTTATATAAATGAATAACGACAATTACAATAAATTTATGGAACAACACAATTGCGAATCCTGCTCCATACGAGCAAAATATGACAATGCACCTAAATCGTTGATTGGTAGATTTTGGCGGTGGCATATAAAATTCTGTCCAGGTTGGAAAAAGTACCTAAACTCATTAGACGATTCAACGAAAACGGCGTTGAAAGAAAAGTACAACCTAAAATGAATTGCGAGGATAAGTCAAAATAATATTGTACCTTAGCGCAAAATTAATTTGATCATAAATAATGGAAACAAAACAAGTAAAAATTGAAGTTGCCGACCCAACTACACTCGGACTTTTCGGCTTAGCGCTCGTAACGCTCGTTGCCTCGTCGCAAAAACTCGGATTCACAGACGGTTATGGTCTTTTATTGCCTTGGGCGCTATTTCTTGGTGGCTTTGCACAACTTATTGCGTCGATATTCGACTTTAAACACAACAATCTTTTCGGCTCAACCGCTTTTGGAGCCTACGGATTGTTTTGGATTGGAATGGGAATGAGCTGGTTAATCAGACTTGGCAGTTTCGGCGAAACATTGCAAGCTTCGGCAGATGTAAAACAAATGGGCTTTGTGTTTGTCGGTTTCGGTATTCTTTCGCTTGTGCTAACCATTTCTACTATAAAAATGAATAAAGCAATGTTTGCACTTATGTCGCTCATCGTGTTGCTTTTTGTGGGATTAGCGCTCGAAGCTTTCGGCTGTGGCGTTATTTGGAAATACGTTGCCGGCACTGCTGAATTGGCAATTTCATTATTAACATTTTATGTATTGGCAGCAAAATATCTAAACAGCTTTTTTGGCAAAGAAATTCTTTGTGTGGGAAAGCCGTTATGCAGTAAATAAAAATTCTGAAATCCTGCAAATTCTGATTCGGACAATTATATGAATTTCGAACTCCAACATACTGACTCCAAAACCAACGCTCGTGCCGGAAAAATAACAACCGACCACGGCGAAATTCTCACGCCGATTTTTATGCCCGTCGGTACGCTCGGTTCGGTTAAAGCCGTGCATCAACACGAGCTGAAAGACGACATAAAAGCGCAGATTATTTTGGGAAATACATATCATCTGTATCTTCGACCCGGAATTGAAATCATTGAGCAGGCAGGTGGATTGCATAAATTCAATGGCTGGGATAAACCGATATTAACAGACAGCGGTGGATTCCAAGTTTATTCGCTGTCGCACAACCGAAAACTGAAAGAAGAAGGTGCAACTTTCCGCTCGCATATCGACGGCTCAAAACACACTTTCACGCCCGAAAACGCAGTTGATATTCAGCGCAGCATCGGTGCAGATATTATGATGGCTTTCGATGAATGCACTCCCGGAACTGCCGAATTTGATTACGCAAAAAAATCGATGGAATTAACGCATCGCTGGCTCGACCGCGGATTGAAACATTTTAACGAAACGGAGCCAAAATACGATTATTCGCAGGCATATTTCCCGATTGTGCAAGGTTGCGTGTATCCAGAACTGCGCATAAAATCTGCCGAATTTATTGCATCAAAAAATGCCGAAGGAAATGCTATCGGCGGTTTGGCGGTGGGCGAACCTGCCGAAAAGATGTACGAAATGATTGAAATTGTCAACGACATACTACCGAAAGACAAACCGCGTTATTTAATGGGTGTCGGCACGCCGATAAATATTTTGGAGGCAATAGAGCGCGGCGTCGATATGTTCGACTGTGTGATGCCTACGCGCAACGGTAGAAATGGAATGCTTTTCACGCAAAATGGTATTATGAATATGCGAAACAAAAAATGGGAAAACGATTTTTCACCCATCGACTCTGACGGCACTTCGTATGTTGACCGAGCGTACACAAAAGCATATTTACGCCACTTGTTTATTGCCAATGAATTGCTTGCGTTACAAATTGCGTCTATCCACAATTTGGCTTTTTATTTATGGTTGGTTGGCGAGGCGCGCCGTCATATTATTGAAGGTGATTTTTCGACTTGGAAAGCAAAAATGATCAACCAATTAGGACAACGGTTATAAATTTACGATTTTAGATTTGGGATTTACGATTTGCAATTAAATTTAGTATTTTTGTGCTCAAAATAATTTTGAATCCGAAACTATTGTATGTTAAAACGCATTGACAGATATATTATCACGAAATTTTTAGGAACTTATTTCCTATCTATTGCGCTTATTATCAGCATTGCCGTTGTGTTTGACATTACCGAAAAACTTGATGATTTTTACGGAAAAAATGTTCCATTAGAAAACATTATTTTTGATTATTACATCAATTTTATTCCTTATTTTTCTATCCTTTTCAGCCCACTGTTTGTTTTTATTTCTGTTATATTTTTTACGTCTAAAATGGCTGAAAATACAGAGATTATTGCCATTCTGTCAAGTGGAATCAGTTTTAGACGAATGATGCTGCCTTATTTTATTTCTGCGTTTATTATTGCCACAATGACTTTTTATTTAAATAGTTATGTGGTACCCAAAGGCAATATTACTCGGCTTGAATTTGAAAATGAGTACATTAAAAAACGCATTTCGGAATCTGCCTACAATGTACAAATGGAAGTAACGCCAGGCGTTATTATGTATTTGGAGCGTTACGATAAAAGCAGACAAAGAGGATTCGGTTTTTCACTCGAAAAGTTTGAAGATAAAAAACTTGTTTCAAGAATGACGGCAAGCAATGTGGAATGGGACACGCTTTACAACTGGCGGGTAAATCATTACCTCATCAGGCACTTCGATGGATTGACCGAACGGATTGAAAAAGGCGCCTCGCGCGATACAATTATTCCCATACAGCCGTCTGATTTCATCGTTATGCGCGGTATGCACGAGCAAATGACGCTTACCGAACTAAACAATTACCTTCGCAAACAAAAAAACCGCGGCGTGGGAAATATAAAGGAATTTGAACTCGAATATCACAGGCGTTTTTCCTTTCCATTTGCAGCGTTTATCCTTACGCTGATAGGCGTTTCGCTCTCTTCGCAAAAGAAACGTGGCGGAATGGGAATCAATATCGGGATCGGTTTGGTACTGAGTTTTTCTTACATATTGCTCTCTACCGTGGCTTCTACTTTTTCTATCAACGGAAATATGTCGCCTTTTTGGGCAATGTGGATGACCAATCTTATTTATCTTCCGATTGGGATTTTCTTGTATATTAGAGCACCGAAATAAAATTGAAGGTTCAAAGATTTAAAATTAGTGCAAAATTTTGCATACCAATTCTTTCAATAATTCTCCTTGCGAAACAGACGAATTGTCAATACCTTTTCCTTTGGCATCGCAAGCGCGGATTAACCCAACAATCTGCATTGTTTTTACACCTGTAAAACTGCGTGCCGCCAAGTGATAATCTTTCGTAAAATAAGGCGTTATCCGCAATGCCGAAGCCACTGCACTGTCATTTTTATCGGGCAGATAATAATACAACATAAGATTTGAAAAGAAATTGAACAAAACGGTCAACGTTACAACCAACGGATTGTTTTTTGGGTTTTGCTCAAAATAATGAACAATGCGATGAGCTTTCAACGCGTCTTTTTTTATTAAAGCAGTCAGCAATTCAAAATTATTAAAATCTTTGCTGATACCGATATTTTTTTCCACCAAATCGGGCGTAATGCTTTTTTCATCGGCAGGTTTTGTTATGAGCAGTTTGTCTAGCTCGCTTGTAATGCGGCTCAAATCATTTCCGAGAAATTCCGTGAGCATAATAACAGCTTTTTCGTCAATCGCGACTTTTTTATTTCGCAAATAATTGGTTATAAAAGATGGTATTTGGCTTTCGTACAATTTCTTTGATTCGTACACCACGCCGATTTTGGCAACTTCCGACGCATATTTTTTGCGCATATCCATTTTGCCATATTTGTAGCAAAAAACGAGAATCGTGGACATTAACGGTTTTTGTGCATAAAATACCAAGTCATCGAAACTTTTAATATTTTGCGCCTCGCGCACCACAATTACTTGATATTCGGACATCATCGGAAAACGTCGTGCAGTATCAATCACAGTTCTTATATCAACGTCTTTCCCGTACAAAATGGTTTGGTTAAATTCCTGCTCATCTTCCGTCAACACATTATTTAGGATAAAATCCGAAATCTTATCAATATAATAAGGCTCATCGCCCATTAAAAAATAAATGGGTTTAAACTGTCGATTCCGAATGTCGGAAATTATTTCGTCGTATGTAAAGTCTTTTTTTGCCATAAAAAAATTCAAGATTGGCTAACGCCAAACGTTGTTTCAAAATTCAAGATTATATTAAATTTTTGAATCTTGAATTTTGAATTATATTATTCATACCTCAAATGCTTCAGCGTCGGCGATTTATCAATGATAGATTCGAGCGACTTGATTCCGATATCTAAATGTTCTTCTACAAAATTGCCCGTTACTTTTTTGTCGCTTTCTTTTGTTTTTATGCCTTCGTCGAGCAGCGGCATATCCGATACCAAAAGCAATGCTCCGGTGGGAATTTGGTTGGCAAAACCGACAGAAAAAAGCGTTGCCGTTTCCATATCAATTGCCATTGCACGAGTTTTGCGAAGATGTTTTGTGAAACTTTCGTCGTGTTCCCACACACGGCGGTTAGTGGTATAAACCGTTCCTGTCCAATAATCTTTTCCTTGGTCGCGGATAACAGACGAAACCGCACGCGAAATACCAAACGCCGGCAGTGCCGGAACCTCTTTCGGCAGATAATCGTCAGACGTTCCCTCAGCACGAATGCCGGCAGAAGGCAGAATATAATTGCCAAGGTCATTTTCCGCTTTCAAACCACCACATTTTCCGATAAACAAAACGGCTTCGGGCTTAATTGCCGCCAGCAAATCCATTATCAACGCGGCATTTGGACTTCCCATTCCGAAATTAATCATACAAATACCGTTTGCAATCGCATTCGGCATATTCACATCGGTCATAATCGGCTTTACATTCATTTTCTTGGCAAACAACGTAACGTATTTATCCCAATTTGTCAACAAAATATGTTTCGGAAAATCCTTTAGCTCACGCTTTGTATAGCGTGTAAGCCAATTTTCAACAATCCATTGTTTTTTGTAATTCAATTCCATAATCTATTAGATTTAAAATTCAAGATCCAACATTCAAAGATTGCTGAATTAGGAATCTTGAAATATGTTTTGTTATTTTGTAACCACAAAAATAATAAAATTAATGATTCGATTAAATCTTCCGGCATATTCTTTCAACATAAAAAAAGAAAAAGAAAAATCTTTTATTTTCGACAGCATACGAAAACGTTTTGTTTCGCTCACGCCCGAAGAGTGGGTACGACAGCACTTTGTGGCATTTCTGGCGGAAGAAAAGAAATATCCGCGCGCACTTATTGCCAACGAAATTTCTATTTCGTACAACGGATTAAAGAAAAGATGCGATACGTTGGTTTACAACCGCAAAGGAGAAATTGTCCTTATTGTCGAATACAAAGCGCCTAATGTAGCCATTACACAAGAAGTTTTCGACCAAGTTGCCGTGTATAACATGAAACTAAAAGTAAATTTTATGATTATTTCCAACGGTATGGAACATTTCTGTTGCCGGATAGACTACGAAAATATGCAGTACGATTATTTAAAAGAAATTCCTTGTTTTGAAGAGTTAAAATAGTCTTGAACCAAGATTTTAATAAGATTAAAGGATTAGCAATATTCAAAATCTTGTCAATCCTTTAATCCTGTAAATCGTGGTTCAGACAAATTTCTTTACCATAATCCCACTCAGCATTCGTCCAGAGTCTATTCCCTGTCTACGGGCAGAAAAAAATAAATCACTGTTTGTAAAAGTACAGTAAGGCGATACTTCGATGTTGGCAATATTTAATTGCGACAATTGCATAGCTACGGTTTTTCTAATATCGAACAAATATTTTCCGTTTAATTTGGGAGCAAACACTTGTTTTATATCAAAACCTTTTGATACAAATTCATCAACAACTTCTTTGCCTACTTCATAAATATCTTTGCCGATGCAAGGTCCTATTGCCGCAATAAGTCTTGCAGAATTTGTGTTGTAATGCTTTTGCATATTGGCGACAGTTTCTGCTACAATATTATATAATGTACTTCTCCAACCCGAATGAACAGCCGCTACCGCATTGTTGTCGGGATCGTACATAAGAATAGGAACGCAGTCGGCAGTGGTTACGGCAACACATGCGTCGGGCACATTTGTTATCAAAGCGTCGTATCCGTGCAGTACTCTCTCTCTTTCGGCTATAGGTAAATTCAACAAATTGTTATCAACTATTTTAACTTGTATGCCGTGCACTTGGCGGACGTTTATGAGGTTAAATATATCAATCCCAAGCTTTTCTGTCAGCAATTTTCTATTTTTTGTAACAGCATCAACATCGTCGTTAGTGTATAATCCCAAGTTCAGCGAAGCATAATTTCCCTCGCTCACTCCGCCTGACCGCGTGGAAGAAAAATGCGTTATATTTGCGAAACAATTTAGATTGTCAAATGTTAATAAATTAAAGTTCATTTTGTATATTTATAAAAAGAAATTTCAATGTATTGTATGACAACAAAGGTATGAAAAAATATTTCACTGTAGTTATTTACCTTTTGCTCATTTTCGCGAACGCATATCCTCAACGAGTGGGATTGGTGTTGAGCGGCGGCGGCGCCAAAGGAATGGCGCACCTCGGCGTAATGCAGGCATTGGAAGAAAATAATATTCCGATTGATTACGTTACGGGCACATCAATAGGCGCCATTATAGGCGGTATGTATGCAATAGGATATTCACCGATGGAGATTCTCGAATTGTTTAAATCGCAAGAATTTTCCTATTGGCAAACAGGCGAAATCCAAAACAATTATGTTTATTCATATAAAAGGAAACATCCAACACCCGATATTTTTTTAATAAAATTCAGCATAAAAGACTCGTTTATTGTGCAGCCTCGTTATTTTCCTACGGGCGCAATTAACCCGATTCAGATGAACATTGCGTTTATGACGCTTTTTTCGCAGGCAACGGCTGCATCGAAGGGCAATTTCAACAACCTGTTTATTCCGTTCCGATGCATCGCTTCCGATGTATACAACAAACAGGCTGTTGTGCTGAAAAGTGGCGATTTGGGCGATGCCGTGCGCGCATCTATGACTTTTCCTTTTGTTTTCCGACCGATTGTAATAGATTCGACACTGCTTTTCGACGGCGGTATATACGACAATTTTCCGACGCACACGATGAAAACGGATTTTGACCCGGATTACATCATCGGCGTTTCCGTTTCTGCGAATCCGAAAAAACCGAATGTCAGAAGCCTTATGTCGTTGATGGAAAATATGGTAATGCACCATACCGATTATACTGTTGACCCAAACGATGGTATTTTAATTGATTTTCAGCTTGATAATATCCGGCTGTTGGAATTCAACAAAGCCGACGAGCTTTTCAAACTCGGTTACGACAAAGCAATGCAAGAAATTGACAAAATAAAAGCACAAGTGGAACGGCGAATTTCACAAGAAGAATTAAACGCGCAACGCACAGCATTTAGAACCTCGTTTCCCGAACTGAAATTTAAAAATATCACGGTTACCGGCGTTAATGCCGAACAACAGAAATATATTTCAAGGTCGTTTCAAGAAAACCACGAGTTTATAACCGTTGAACAATTCAAAAAAAGTTATTTTAAACTGATGGCAGACAGCAGAATAGCCGAAATCCGTCCACACGCTGTATTTAATGCCAAAAGCCAATCTTTCGACCTCGTACTTGATGTTTCTCTTGAAGATAATTTTGTTTTTTCGGTCGGTGGCAATGTTTCATCGTCGGTTTCGAGCCAAGCGTTTTTTGGATTTAACTACCAATTATTGAAAGCGGTCGGTCTTGATTTTGACTTGAACTTACAATTCGGACAAGTATATAATGCTGTGCAACTAACCTCAACGGTTGATTATCCAAGCCCAAATTTTCCTTTTTACCTTAAATTAACAGGCAATATACAAGGTTTTAATTATTACCATGACGACAGAATATTTTTTGAAAGCAGTTCGACCATCTCATCAACCCAAAACGAAAAATACACCAAATTCGACATCGGATTTCCTGTTTCCATCAAATCTAAAATAGAAATGGGAACCGGTTACGGCTTTTTGATAGACAATTATTTTCAGTCGCCGTTGAATTTTACGAACAACCACAAAGACGAAAGCCGTTATTCGCTGTTTAGCACACAGATACGCTACCTTATTAATACGCTGAACGACAAGCAGTTTCCAAACAAAGGCACATTCTGCAATATTACGGGGCAGATGGTTGTCGGTGACGAAAAATTTATTTCAGGCACTGACCACACCGAGAATATGAAAAAACAGACGGCTTGGTGGCAAACCAGCGGAAAAGTGGAACGGTATTGCAGTATAACTCGCAACTTTGCACTGGGAATAATGGGCAATGCTGTGTGGTCTGAACGCCCGTTGAGCAACAATTACAGCGCTTCTATTTTACAAGCGCCGTCGTTTACACCCATTACACACAGCAAATATACGTTTAACGAAGCTTTTTCTGCCAATCAATTTATAGCAGTCGGCATTAAGCCGATTTACAGTATTACACGGCAGTTGAGCGTTAGAGCAGAATTTTACGGCTTTGTGCCCATACGTCCGATAGAAAAGAAAAGCGACACTGAATTTGGTTACGGAAAATATTTTTCAAACTTTGAATACATCGCTGAAACATCTCTTGTGTTTCGATTTCCGTTCCTGTCGGTCAGTATTTTTGTAAACAATTACAGCGAACCTGCCAGAAATTGGAATGCCGGATTTAATATCGGTTATTTGATATTTAATAAGAAATTTCTTGAATAAAAGACGGTAAACGGTCAAAGGTAAACGGTTAATCATTGACCGTTTACCTTTAACCTTTATGATATTTCGCTGCTATCTCAAGCTGTTCAAACCACTCATTCCCAAATTTCCGAATAAGCGGTTCTTTCAAAAATTGATAAACGGGCAATTCTGCTGAACAACCTGTTGTGCGCGCGGCATGACAGACAGACCAAACATGATAATTCACAGCCGTGAAGTTGTTGTATTTTGCCAATCGAATGGGATACAAATGGCATGAAATCGGTTTGTAAAAATCTATTTTGCTCTCTTTGTAGGCTTTTTCGATGACGCATTTGCAAACTCCTTTTTCATCGAAATAAGTAAACACGCACTCGCCACCGTCAACAATAGAAGTTACAGGTTCATTTTCTTCATCAATGTATGAAACACCTTGTTTTTTTATCACTTTTTGCGATTTTTTGGACAAATCGTTCCAAATTACAGGCAAAATTTCCTGCAAAATCTGCACCTCATCAGTTTCTAATGGCGCGCCCGCATCACCATCAATACAGCATTGCCCCAAGCATTGCGCAATATCACAACAAAATTTTTCTTCAATCACGTCGAAGCTAACAATCGTATCGTCTATTTGTATCATAAGCGATCTTCAATTTTTTCTTTGCAAAAGTATAAACTTTTTTGTAATTTTGAATTTTAAATTTTGATCTTGGATTTCTTTATGGCAAAAAAAATTTTAGTAACAGGCGGAACCGGATACATTGGTTCGCACACAGTTGTAGAACTGCAACAAGCAGGATATGAAATCGTTATCATCGACAATCTTTCTAATTCAAACATCGAAGTACTCGACGGCATCACCGCCATTACAGGCAAAAAACCGCATTTTTACCAAGCCGATTGTTTGGATATAGAAGCCTTGCACAAAATATTTTCCGAACATCCCGAAATTTGCGGAATCATTCACTTTGCCGCCAGCAAAGCCGTTGGCGAGTCGATACACAAACCATTATTGTATTATAGAAACAATTTGGTTTCTTTGTTGAACCTGTTGGATTTGATGCCACAATACAATGTGCAATCGCTCGTATTTTCGTCGTCTTGCACCGTTTACGGACAACCCGATGCAGATAATTTGCCCGTAAAAGAAAGTAGTCCGATAAAAGAAGCCTTGTCGCCATACGGCAATACCAAGCAGATGTGCGAAGAAATTATCCGCGACACCGTTTTTGCTTCCGACAGTATCAAGAGCATTATATTGCGGTATTTCAACCCGATAGGCGCGCACCCTTCAGCGTTGATTGGCGAATTGCCCAACGGCGTACCGCAAAACCTAATTCCGTTTCTCACGCAAACGGCTATCGGCATCAGAAAAGAATTGAGCGTTTTCGGCAACGATTACGACACGCCGGACGGCTCTTGCATTCGCGATTATATTAATGTAGTAGATTTGGCAAAAGCGCACGTTGTAGCGATAGAAAGAATGTTGCACAAAAAAAATAAATCGTCGTTGGAATATTTCAACATCGGTACAGGTAAAGGATTGTCGGTGCTCGAACTTATCAACGCTTTTGAAAAAGCGACAGGTGTAAAAGTGCCGCACAAAATTGCACCACGCCGCGCGGGCGACATCGAAAAAGTATGGGCAGACCCAAGCTTCGCCAATACCGAACTCGGCTGGACGGCACAAGAAACAATCGAAGATACCTTGCGCTCAGCTTGGAAATGGCAGGAGCGATTGTAGTTTTTTATTTGGAACACTGATGACGCGGATAACGCGGATTTTCACGGAAAAATAAATATTAAAAATCTGCGTAAATCTGTGTTATCCGCGTTATCTGTGTTCTTTTTTCATTTTTTATTGAAAAAATTTGTTTATTAATTTTTTTATCTATCTTTGCATTGACTGAACGGTCAATCAAAACATAAAATATGCCAAGAACAAAAGAACAAAACGAGGCAATACGCGCCGAAAAACGGCAATTGATAATGGACACAGCATTGAAACTTTTTGCAGAAAAAGGTTATTCTTCCACTTCTATCAACGACATTGCTCAACAGGCAAACATTTCTAAAGGATTGATGTACAATTATTTTGACAGCAAAGAAGACGTTTTGCAATCCATTTGGGACAAGCTGACAGAAGAATTTGCTCAAATGATAGACCCAAACCAAACAGGCGAGGTTACACAAGCAGAGGCTGAAAATTTTATCGACCAAACATTTGAAATGCTTAAAAACCAAAGGGAGAAAATGAAACTTTATTTTCAAACTTCGTTTCAGCCAAGTGTACTTGATTTTATAAAACATAAGTTTGATGCCAAGCGAGCAGCTGAACGTCAAGGAGTTATAATTAAATATTTTGCCGACAAACTTCCTATAACAGAAACTGAAAATGCTTATTTTACGATTTTGGTTTTTGTCAAAGGTTTGAGTATGGTGGTTACATATACCGAAACGATGTTTGATGTGGAATTTTTAGAGAATTACAAAAAGTTTCTGAAATCTCTATTTTTTAAGTAAAAAGAAAAATACAATATATTATGAAAACAAAATTATCTCTACTCGCATTTTGCCTATTAACTATGGCAAACGCCACAGCACAAAACCTCACGGCAACAGAAATCGTAAAACGCACCGACGATAACCGACGCGGGAAAAGTTCGTTTTCCGAAATCACAATGACAATTGTTCGCCCAACGTGGACACGCGAAATAGGCATAAAATCGTGGGCATTGGGAACGGATTTTTCCCTTACGCTCATCATATCGCCAGCGAGAGACAGAGGACAAACATTCCTCAAACGCGGTCGTGACCTTTGGAATTGGCAGCCGAGTATCAACAGAATGATACGAATGTCATCGTCGGTAATGGGACAATCGTGGATGGGTAGCGACTTTACAAACGATGATATGATACGAGAATCGTCAATCGTAAACGATTACACGCACGCGTTGGCTGGCAGAGAAAGAGTGCGTGAGTTCGATTGTTTCAAAATAATTCTCACACCAAAAGAAGATGCCGCAGTAGTTTGGGGAAAGGTAATTACCTGGATTTCCGTAAATGATTTTGTAGAAATAAAAACCGAATTTTACGACGAAGACGATTTTCTTGTCAATACTTTCAACAGTTTTGACATAAAATCCTTTGGCAGACGCAGAATAGCAACTCGTATGGAAGTCATTCCTGCCGAAAGACCAAACCAAAAAACCGTTATGACAATTACAAATCAAGAATTTGATATTGATATTAATGAGGATTTTTTCTCACAACAAAATATGCGTCGTGTGAGATAAGGCTGAAAGCCTTTAATCATTAGCGTGGGGCAACGCCCTACGAAATACGAAATAAAAAATAAAATTATGATAAAACTAATTTGGAGAAATATTTGGCGAAATCGCCGCCGCACCATAATCACAATGTCTTCCGTCTTCTTCGCAGTCTTTTTCTGTGTCATTTATTCAAGTTACGAAATGGGAATGTGGAACAGAATGATTGAAAACACACTCAACACACAGGCAGGACACATTCAGATTCACGCACAAGGATTTTGGGATGACAAGGTGGTGGATAACTTTATGTTTATGGATTCGGAAACCATTTCCAAACTCGACCACATTGACAACATTACAAACGTATCGCCACGAGTAGAAACCTTTGCTATGGCGTCTTTCGAGACCACGAGCAAAGGAATTGCCGTTATCGGCGTTTCGCCCGAAAGAGAAGCGCGAAAATCGAATTTACCAAATCGCCTTGTGCGTGGCAAATACCTTTCCGAAACCGACGACGGCATTCTTATTGGCGAAGGATTAAGCCGTTTTCTACGAGCAGATGTGGGCGACACGCTCGCACTTATCGGACAAGGATTTCAAGGTGCAAGTGCCGCGCAGTTGTTCGTTGTTCGCGGCATAGTGAGTTTGATGACTATAGAAATGGACAACTCAATAGCATATATTACATTGCCCGCCGCCCAACAATTCATTGATATGCCCGACGGATACAGCGGAATTTTGATTTCGATAAACAACAATAACCAATTAGACCAAACAATAAATGCAGTGCGTTCTGTCGTAGAGATGCGACGTGCCACGTCTCTACAAGAATATGATGTTCTTTCGTGGCATTTCACAATGGAACGCCTACTGCAAACGAGCGAAAGCAACCGTGCCTTCCTCATTCTGATAATGGGAATATTATATTTAATTGTTGGTTTTGGCATTTTGGGAACAGTTATTATGATGACCAACGAGCGTACACGAGAATTCGCTGTAATGATTTCACTCGGAATGTCGCGTGCACGATTAGCCATGAGCGTTGCCTTTGAGTTGTTCCTCAAAAGTCTGATGGGAACAGCTATTGCCATTATCGTAACCGTGCCGATAACCTACTATTTTAATGCAAATCCAATACCAATGACAGGCGATTTGGCAATAACGATGGCACAATTTGGAATGGAACCAATAATACCAACGGAATTTGAGCCGTCTATTTTCATAAATCAAGTAATTACCATACTTGTTATTTCGCTCATTGCAGTAATTTATCCTGTGAGAAAGATTTTGAAATTGAATTTAAGTCAAAACAAATAAAATGTAGAGTTTAATAATTTTCCTTAAAGTCTTTAAAGTCCCAAAACAAAAAAACATAAATATGAAAAATATAATCTCACTCGCTTGGAAAAACATTTGGCGAAACAAAGTCCGTTCCGCCGTCATAATCAGCGCCATCGCCATAGGTTTATTTTCAGGAACATTCCTGTTAGCCTTTATGAACGGTTGGATTCTCGGCACGGTCGATAGCGACATTCGCACACAATACTCACATATTCAAATACACAACACCGAGTTTTTGGCAAACAACGATGTCAGCGCATATTTTATGCGTAACGAAATCGAACAAAAAATCTCAACTGTCCCGATTGTCCCCAAAGTCACCCATAGACTCAACCTCAACGGAATGCTCGCTTCGCCCCACAACGCACTCGGCGTAACCGCCAAAGGCGTATTTCCCGACGAAGAAATACTGGTAACCGATGTTTGGCAACACATTGCCGACACGATGGGCGTTTTCCTTACCGATGACAGCCGCATGCCGATTGTCATCAGCAGCCGCACAGCCGAAAAACTACGTGTCAGACTTCGTTCTCGCATTGTTTTCACATTTCAAGACGCAAATGGCGAGATGCAAAGCCTTGCCTTTCGTGTGGACGGAATTTACGGCACCACAAACGCAATATTCGACGAAGTAACGGTTTTTGTCCGCTACGCCGACATTTTGCCCTACACCGCTTTGCCCGAAGGTGCAGTACACGAAACTGCCATTCTTTTTCCAACTATCGAAGATGCCAACCTCGCATTGTCCCAAATTAAAGAAAAATTTCCCGACAAAACGGTGCGACTTTGGAGCGAACTCAACCCTGCCCTTGCAATGTATTTTGCCTTTACCGAATTTATGGGGTTCATCATTCTCGGCATTTTCCTTTTCGCCCTCTCGTTCGGCATCATCAACACAATGTTGATGGCAGTTCTCGAACGCACGCGCGAACTCGGAATGCTCGGTGCCATCGGAATGAGCAAGCGAAATATTTTCAGTATGATAATGCTCGAAACCATTTTCCTTACGCTCGTGGGTGGTGCAATCGGCATAATGTTGGGCATTGCCGTAATCCTGCCAACAATGGAAACAGGCATTGATTTGAGTTTCTTTATGGCAGACCAATTTGAAGATTTCGGTTTTGGCTCGATGGTCTATCCTGTGTTCGACTTTGCGATGTTCACACAAGTAGTCGTTTTGGTGCTGATTACAGGAATATTATCAGCAATTTATCCAGCAATGAAAGCGTTGAAGTTGAAACCTTTGGACGAAATGCGGAGTTAAAAAGGCTTGAAAAGCCAAATTCATAACCGTAGGCGAGCGCCTACGGACAAAGCAAAGAATGACAACTGCCTAAAAGGCAGGACAGCAACAAAGATAAAATCCTACCTTTCAGGTAGACAGAGGACACGCAGTTCAACCACAGGTCGATGACCTGCGGTTATGAAAATTAAGCCTTAACAGGCTACAAAACGGAAAATGATTAACAATTAAAAACAAAAAACTATGCAAACACTAATCAAAATAACCAATCTAACAAAAATCTTCAACGACGCTGCCCAAGAAGTCCGTGCCGTTGACGGCGTAACGCTCAACATTTTCGCAGGCGAATTTACCGCCATTGTCGGACCATCGGGCTCGGGAAAAACCACGCTCTTAAACCTCATTGGCGGATTAGACATGCCCACTTCGGGCAATATTTACATTGATGGAAAAGACATTTCCACGCTCAAAGAACGAGAAATGACTACCTTCCGTCTGCACCACATAGGCTTTGTTTTTCAAGCATACAACCTTATTCCTGTACTCACGGCAAAAGAAAATGTTTCCTTTGTAATGGAACTGCAAGGCAAGCCCAAAGCCGAAATTGAAAAGCGAGCCACCGAACTGTTGGAAGCAGTTGGTTTGGGCGACCGAATGGACAGCCGACCTGCCAAACTTTCGGGCGGAATGCAACAACGAGTAGCCGTAGCACGTGCCCTCGCCTCTACGCCAAAGTTCGTTCTTGCCGACGAGCCAACGGCAAACCTCGACAGCAAATCTGCCGAAAACCTGCTCGATATTATGGAAAAACTCAATGAGCAAGAAGGCGTTACTTTCGTCTTCTCCACCCACGATCCGCGCATTATGGCAAAGGCGCGGCGGATTATTAAACTTGAAGATGGAAAAGTTGTGAGTGATGAGTGGAAGTGAAAATTAGCCGTAGATTTATGAAATAATAACGAAAAAAATTAGCAATAACATGAATAACAAAAACACAACGAGCGTATTAATAACCTCGTTTCTAATTTCAATCTTGTCTATCTATTGCGCATTATTAGGCTTTTTAGATAAAGATTTATATGGCAATGTTATTTCAACAAGCGTATTCAAAACTTCATTTATGCCGGGAACAATTTCGCAAGACATAATAACAATCATTTCCTCTGTTATAATGTTAGTTCTTATTGCGTTATATAAAAAACGAAAAGATTTCAAAGTAATGATTTCCATAATCGGACTATTGAGTTTTTATTTCTACGCTTATGGCACTTACGTGATTTCTGCATTATACACTTCAATCTATCTTATTTATATGCTTATTTTTACGCTTTCCATATTTGGTATGATTATGGGTATAAGCGGTTTTACAAGCGATTGCGTGAAAAAACTATATTTACCAAAATGGATTAGAGTTTTCAATATTGCTTTTTTATCTCTAATTGTTTTTATTTTCACAGGAAAATGGGTTGCCGACATTATTTCATACACCCAAAACCACACAGTTCCTGATTTTTACGCAATTTATATTTTAGACCTTTGTATCATTCTGCCGTTTTTTATGGTAATCATATATATGCTTATCAAAAATATAAAATTCGCATATATTTTATTAGGTATTGCATTACTTAAAATCGCAACACTTATATTGTCTGTTGTCATTGGAAGTTTTATCGCTCCGACATATGGAATTCAAGAAGAAGCGAGTATGATATTCATTTATAGTTCGGTTGCAACGATTAGTTTACTGCTTTTTGTTCTTTATTGTCTAAAAATCAAGAAACATTTAGAATGAAACATAAAATCCTACTACTCCTTTTCTCTTTCATAGCAATTTCCGCCAACGCCCAAGAAAAAAATTGGACATTATCTGGTTATATCAGCGGAATGCCCTCAATTATCATTCAACAATCCGAAACAGAAATTTGGTGGCAAGCACTCGCACACAACCGTCTCAATTTCGGTTGGCAAATAAACAAAGATTTTCGTTTTGATGTCGGAATGAGAAATCGTTTTATCGCAGGAAGCGAAACAATGATTAACCCCGATGCAATTAGTTTTGATACAGGATTAATAGATTTATCTTGGAATTATTTTTCGGGAAATAATACTATATTAAACACAACATTCGACCGCCTAAATTTCACTTTTGAAAAAAACAAATGGAAACTACAACTTGGTAGACAACGCATCAATTGGGGACAGACATTTGTTTGGAATCCTAACGATATTTTCAACACTTACTCGTTTTTCGATTTCGACTATCCTGAACGCCCGGGTTGCGACGCCTTCCGCACAACCTATTTTCATAACGCAACCTCGTCGTCGGAGTTTGCCATTTCTGCCAACCATGAAAACAAAATTACAACCGCTTTTCTTCATCGTTGGAACAAGAAAAATATTGATTATCAATTAATCGCAGGATTATTAACCGAAACCGATATTGTTATTGGCGGAGCATTAACGAGCGATTTCAAAGGATTGAATTACCGCACCGAACTCTCCTACTTTCAGCCAACTAAAAACTTTGCCGACACACTTGGAACACTTGCCGTTTCCGCAGGGTTGGATTATATTTTCAAAAATTCGCTGATGTTGCAAGCCGAAGTTCTATATAATGAAGTTCTATATAATAATGTATCGAAAAATAATGCAAGCGGATTAATGGCAATCTATTCCGCTCCGCTTTCAGCAAAAAACTTATCCATCAGCCAATGGAATATTTTTGCCAACGCTACTTATCCGATTACGCCACGACTGAACGGCTCGTTGTCAGGAATGTATTTTGTTGATATAAATTCTTATTACGCAGGTTTATCGTTGGATTTCTCCGTTGCCGAGAATTTAGATTTTTCTTTTATTACGCAATATTTTTCTTCATTCGGCAATTCCGAATTTGGAAATATGAATGTATTGATGAGCTTTGCACGGTTGAAATATTCGTTTTAGGATAAAAAACAAAAAACATTCCCAAAAATATTTTGCAAATAAAAAACATTGTCTAACTTTGCAGTCCGAAAAACTAGTATATAACAATAAAGAACAATATTATGATTGTAGTTCCGGTAAAAGAGGGCGAAAACATTGAAAGAGCGCTAAAAAAATTCAAAAGAAAATTTGAAAAAACAGGCGTAGTAAAAGAGCTTAGAAGAAGACAAGCTTTCGAAAAACCATCTATCACAAAAAGAGATCAGATGAAGCACGCCATCTACGTTAATCAATTACAAAGAAAAGAAGAATAAAATTTTTTGGAATTAACAAAAAATAATCATATATTCGTAACGTAAAACAACGGGAATATATGATAGAATTTTTTTTGAAATATTTGCAGTATGAGAAGAACTATTCTTCTCATACTGTTTTGTCATATAGTAACGACTTGAATGAGTTCTCTCAATTTATTCAACACAATATAAACGAGGAGTTTATCCCGACGGAAATTCACGCCGATATGATTCGGCAATGGATTATTTCACTAATGAAAGACGGAATGTCGTCCCGCTCTGTGAACAGAAAAATATCTGCCGTAAAATCTTTTTATCGTTTCTTGACAAAGCGCGGTATCACAACCGTCAATCCCACAAAAAAAATTAATTCCCTAAAAACAGAAAAAAATCTTCCACTCTTTTTTAAAGAAACGGAGATGGAAAACGCGTTGATACCTTGCGAAGAAGATTCCGATTTTGAAAATTTCCGTAACAGGTTGATTATCGCTATGTTTTATGAAACCGGAATGCGCCTTTCAGAACTTATCGAAATAAAAGATTCAGACGTTGACTTATCGTCAAAAACTGTTAAAGTACTGGGTAAGAGAAACAAGCAGCGCATTATTCCTTTTGGCGACCGATTATGCAGCGATATAATAATGTATAAACAAATGCGAGATAGCGAAACAAAACACGCCGTTCGTTTGTTTATAAGGAAAAGCGGAGAGAAAATGTACCCAAAATTGGTTTACAAAATTGTGCACGACACTATGACGGAGCAAAGTTCACTAATAAAACGCAGTCCGCACGTATTAAGGCATACGTTTGCCACGTCAATTTTAAACGGCGGAGCGGATATAAATGCCGTAAAAGAATTGCTGGGGCACGCCAATTTAGCAGCAACGCAGGTCTATACGCACACAACATTTGAGCAATTACGCAATATTTATAAACAAGCCCACCCAAGGGCATAAAAATTAATAACTATGGAAATCAGAATTCAAGCCATCAAGTTTACAGCTACCGAAAAATTGGAAGCGTACATCGACAAAAAATTGCAAAAACTAACCAAAGCAAACGAAGACATTGTATTTATAGACGTATTTTTGAAAGTTACGAAACCCGAAGCTGCTGACAACAAAGAAGTTGAAATCAAGATTCAAACTAAATCCGGAGATTTTTACGCGTCAAAAACATCGGACACCTTTGAAGAAAGCACAGATTTAGTCATTGATGCGTTGGAAAAACAACTTGCTAAACATAAAGAAAAATTGCGCAGTAAGTAATTAAGAATGCTTCGCAGTATTGTTTTAAATATCGTGAAGCAATTTTTTTCAAAAAATAATGGATTTTGTTTTTTATTTAAAAAATAATCCATACATTTGCAAGCCGTTTCAATATCGTTTTATTGGAACGGTTTTTAATGATTTAATTGACATTATGCCTCTTTAGCTCAGTTGGCCAGAGCACGTGATTTGTAATCTCGGGGTCGTTGGTTCGAATCCGACAAGAGGCTCAAAAATTTAAAGTTCAAAGATTCAAAAATTTCAAGATTAGCCACAATCTTTGAATTTTGGAATTTTTGAATCTTGAAATTTTGAATTAATTTGCGGAAGTAGCTCAGTTGATAGAGCATTAGCCTTCCAAGCTGAGGGTCGCGGGTTTGAGCCCCGTCTTCCGCTCTAAACAACGCTGTTGTAGCTCAGGGGTAGAGCACTTCCTTGGTAAGGAAGAGGTCGCGGGTTCAAGTCCCATCAACAGCTCAAATTTGGTTTTTAAAACAAAAAAATAAACTATACATTAATTATTATTTAATCATTCTTTGAGTTATGGCAAAAGAAAAATTCGATAGGTCAAAACCACACGTAAACGTTGGTACTATCGGTCACGTTGACCACGGAAAAACTACCTTGACTGCCGCTATCACAACTGTATTAGCAGCAAAAGGTTTATCAGAAAAAAGAGATTTCTCAACAATTGATAATGCACCGGAAGAAAAAGAACGCGGTATCACTATCAATACATCACACGTTGAGTATCAAACAGCAGGACGCCACTATGCGCACGTTGACTGTCCGGGACACGCCGACTACGTTAAAAACATGGTTACAGGTGCCGCACAAATGGACGGTGCCATCATCGTAGTTGCTGCTACTGACGGTCCAATGCCTCAAACACGCGAGCACATTCTTTTGGCTCGTCAGGTAAACGTACCAAGAATCGTTGTTTTCATGAACAAATGTGACATGGTTGATGACCCTGAAATGTTGGAACTTGTAGAAATGGAAATGCGCGAATTGCTTTCATTCTATGATTTCGACGGCGATAATACTCCTATTATTCAAGGTTCTGCTCTTGGAGCATTGAACGGCGAACCACAATGGGAAGAAAAAGTAATGGAATTGATGGACGCAGTTGACACTTGGATTGAATTGCCTCCTCGCGCGGTTGACAAACCATTCTTGATGCCGATTGAAGACGTGTTCTCTATCACAGGTCGTGGTACAGTAGCAACAGGTCGTATCGAAACAGGTATCATCAAAACAGGCGAAGAAGTTGCTATCATCGGTCTTGGAGCAGAAGCTAAAAAATCGGTTGTAACAGGTGTTGAAATGTTCCGCAAAATTCTTGACGAAGGTCAAGCCGGAGATAACGTAGGTTTATTGCTTCGCGGTATCGACAAAGACGAAATCAAACGCGGTATGGTTATCACTCACCCCGGTAAAGTTACTCCTCACTCTAAATTCAAGGCATCTGTGTATATCTTGAAAAAAGAAGAAGGTGGACGCCACACTCCATTCCACAACAAATACCGTCCTCAATTCTATATCCGTACATTGGACGTAACAGGCGAAATCACTTTGCCGGACGGAGTAGAAATGGTTATGCCAGGCGACAACTTGGAAATCACTGTAACGTTGATTTATCCAGTAGCTTGTTCAGTAGGTTTGCGTTTCGCTATCCGCGAAGGTGGACGTACAGTAGGTTCAGGTCAGATTACAGAATTGCTAGACTAATAACAGCCCCCTAAATCCCCCTCAGGGGGACTTAAAAAAACAGGAGTTAGATTTTTTTCTAATTCCTGTTTTTTTGTTTAAAATATTGCCGAATAAAAAACAAATCCTACTTTTGTATCCAAGATAACAAAAATGCAACCCTATGAAAAAATTATCTTTATCCGCAATAACGTTTTGTTTCTGTTGTTTTTTGGGAAACGGACAAACAAACCGCATCGTAACAAACCCGATAAATTTGAATTACCGTTTTCAGTACGATACGCCGAGTTATCGCGAAGCGGCCGACCCTGTCTGCGAATATTTCAAAGGAAAATATTATCTGTTTGCTTCCAAATCGGGCGGATACTGGAGTTCTCCCGACTTGGCAGAATGGACATTTATTCCTTGCTCGTCTATTCCCATATCCGAATTAGACAGGTATGCGCCGACTATTCTGATAAGAGACGGATTTATGTACTGGGCGGCTTTTGGCTCGACAACAATCTTTCGTACGGATAATCCCGATTTGGACAATTGGGAACGCATCACTACCAGAGTTGATGTTGGTGCCGATCCTGCTTTTTTTCAAGATGACGACGGAAAAGTTTATATTTATGCTGGTTGCTCGGACAAAGACCCGATTACGGGTGTGGAAGTTAATCCGCAAGATGGTTTCAGGCGGATTGGTAATCCGACAAAACTGATACTTCACAACAGCGAACGCTACGGCTGGGAACGGGCGGGCGACAACAACAGCGGCGAGGCAGGTTGGAACGAAGGTTCCAC